>Ga0163154_10000514_pt1 | contig 59722 bp, 41 predicted proteins | sample OliLakLV19MP9P1_FD_148649 | JGI IMG/M metagenome (GOLD analysis project Ga0163154, IMG submission 148649) | Freshwater microbial mat bacterial communities from Lake Vanda, McMurdo Dry Valleys, Antarctica - Oligotrophic Lake LV.19.MP9.P1 | ecosystem: Environmental > Aquatic > Freshwater > Lake >...
GCACTGAGTGTCGCGCCGCCGAACACGTCCAGCACCAGGATCAGCGCCAGCGCGACACTCAGTGCCGCGCTCACGCCGACGACCAGCAGCGCGATCGGCTGCGACAGCAGCGACTCCAGCAGCGCTTCTTTGGCGACGAAGCCCAACAGCGGCGGGATGCCCGCCATCGACAACCCGGCGATCCCCGCCGCGATCGCCCAGCCCGGCATGGTCGCGCGCAAGCCGCCCAACGCGCGCAGGTCGCGCGTGCCGGTGTGATGGTCGATCGCGCCGACGATCATGAACAGCGCCGCTTTGTACAGGCTGTGCGCCAGGATGCCGATCGCCGCCGCCTGTACGCCTTCACCGTGCGGCAAGCCGATCAGCGCCACCAGCGCTCCGAGCTGGCTGATGGTCGCGTATGCCAGCATCGCTTTGAGATCGGTCTGACGCAACGCCCACAGCGCGCCGAAGCCCATCGTCAGCAGTCCGCCGCCGACCAGCAGTGTCTCCCACAGCGCGGTATCGCCCAACGTGGGCGCCAGCCGCAGCAGCAGATACACGCCCGCCTTGACCATCGTCGCGCTGTGCAGATAGGCGCTCGCTGGCGTCGGAGCACTCATCGCGCCGGGCAGCCAGAAATGAAACGGGAATTGTGCGCTCTTGCTGAAGCAGCCGACGATGATCAGCAGTGTGAACGCCGCGTACCAGGGCGACTCGCGCAGCGCCGGGTTTGCCAGCAAATCGGCGATCTGCATCGACCCGCCCGCCGTACCCATCAGGACAAGCCCGACCAGCAGCGCCAGCCCGCCGCCGCCCGTGATGATCAGCGCTTGCAGCGCGCCCGCCCGCGCCGACTCGCGTTCGCCGTCAAAGGCGATCAGCAGAAACGACAGGATGCTGGTCGCTTCCCAGGCGATGAACAGTGTCAGCACGTTGCCCGACAGCACCACGCCCAGCATCGCGCCCATGAAGCCGACCAGCAGCGCCGCGAAACGGATCATCGCAGCGCGCGTCTCGAAGTAGTACCCGGCGTAGAGCGCGATCGTCGCACCCACGCCCAGTACGATCAGCGCGAACAGCAGCGCCAAGCCGTCCAGATATAGCGCCAGCGTCAGACCGAGCGAGGGCACCCAGGCGATCGACGCCGTGATCGCCCCGGAGACCATGACAGTGGGCAGCAGGGTCACCATAAAAACGAAAAAGATGCCTGCCAGACCTGCCAGCAGCCATCCGATCATTTCTTTGGTGATTGCGATGCTCGTCTCAGGCGCGGGTGTCTCGATGAGTGCGCCCTCGATACGGGTGACTTGTTCCAAAATCGTGCTGTCCTTGAATGATTTTGTGGGCGGACGCATCGTTGTGCGTCCCTGCGCTGTATTCATGTTGGCGGGCGCCTCATTGTGCGTCCCCGCATGGTGTCAGTTTCGCGGGGGCGCGAGATGCCGCGCCCCCGTTGAGATCATTTCGCTGTGGTCAGTCGCCAGCCGCCGGGGAGACTTTGGCGCTCATCGTGCCGCTCTTGACCGCGCTGTCACCAGGCAGGGGGAGCAGATCGGGCCAGATTGTCTGACCGTGTTCGTAGTTGTCGATGAAGTTGCCGTCCATTTCGGCTTTCGGGTTGACGCGCAGCCGACCGACCGCCTTGAGTACGGCGAACATCACCAGCGTGGTCGCCGCCGTCCAGCCGATCGTCGCCATCGAACCGAGGAACTGCGTCACCAGGATATCGGCGCTGCCGCCGCCGACCAACAAGCCGCCAAACCCGGATTTGACGTTCGCCGCAAACGGGGTCAGGCTCGGCTCGGCGAACAGACCGATCGCCAGCACGCCCCAGACACCGCACGCCAGATGCACCGATGACGCGCCGACGGCGTCGTCGATCTTGATCCGTTCCAGCAGATCGGTCCACAGGAGCAGGATGATGCCCGCGACCACGCCGATGATGATGGCGGATACCGGATTGACGAAGGCGCAGCCCGCCGTCACCGCCACCAAGCCCGCCAGCGAGCCGTTGAGCGTGGCGCCCAGATCCCATTTGCCGGTGCGGAAATACTGGAAGAACAGTGCCGACAGCGCGCCGACGCCGCCGCCGAGGGTGGTATTCAGCACGACGATGCCGATCGTCCCGCCCACGCCGACCGCGCCCAGAGTCGAGCCGGGGTTGAAGCCGTACCAGCCCACCCACAGAATCAGCGTCCCGATCAACGCCAGACCCATGTTGTGCGGCGGGATCGCCTTGCCCCACACCTTGCCCTTGCGCGGTCCCAGCATCGCTGCGCCGATCAGCGCGATCGTGCCGCCGACGGTATGCACGACATTGCTGCCGGCAAAGTCGAAGAAGCCGTTCTGAAACAGCCAGCCGCCGCCCCAGACCCAGTGGACGACGATCGGATAGATGACCGCCGTGATGATCACGGTGTAGATGAGATGGCCGATGAAGTCGGTGCGCTCCGCCATCGCCCCAGTCGTGATCGTGCTGGCGGTCGCGGCAAAGGCGAACTGGAAGAAGAACATCGTCAGCACGCTGATATTGCCGTAGTAGATCACGTCGGCGGTTTCGATCCCCGGCGCGAACAGCGTCGTGCCGAATAAGCCGCTGCCGTTATCGACGCCGAACGCCAGTCCAAAGCCGACCAGCCACCACACGACCGCACCGATGCACGCTTCCAGGAAATTTTCCAGCAGCGCGTTGACAGCGGCGGTCTGGCGGATCATGCCCGTTTCCAGGATGGCGAAGCCCAACTGCATGAAAAAGACCAGGAACCCGGTCAGCAACACCCAGGCGGTGTCGATGCCGATCCTGATCGAGATGATGTCGTCCATCGTCGGCACGACTTCGCTGTCCTGAGCCTGTACGAACTGACTGCCGAACGCGACCATGATTACGGCGGCGATGGCGTAGATGGCAAGACGACCGAATAGACGTTTTCTTTTGTTCATGGGTCACTCCCCTATATACGGAAGTCCGCGATACAGGGGAGTTTATTCATAGCAAAAAATCAACATACCGTAAATGGCGCTGAATTTCGGGGTGCATCTTTAGTAAAAGTAGACAACGAATTCGGCTAAGGTGCCGTCGTGGGTTTGGTATCTCTAGACAACGACACACGAGCGCGAAATGCCGACACGTGTTTGTGCAGAATGTCTAAGCCGAATATTGATATTTTTTGATGAGGATTGCCAGCAGATGTGCGTAGAGACGCATCACGATGCGTCCGTGTCGGCGTCGATCGTAGGGATTTGGCGCGCCAAATCTCTACGATCGACGGCTGACATCGCGCAGACTGACGCCGATCCGGATCAACCCGATCACCCCAAAGACCGCATAGCCGATGATCGAAACGCCGTGAAACAGGAATCCGAGCGCGGTCGAGCTGATTACCGCCATGCCTACCGCGTCGCCCGCCACCCGCACGGCTCCCTGAAAAGGCCCGATCGACGCCACGCTGATCGGGATGGCGATGCTGAACGACGCCAGCGCCACCGCCAGCATCGACCCGGTGAGCAGATCGACGCCCTGTACATCGAGTGCCCGTTCGAGCGTATAGAACGACAGCACCGATATTCCCCACCCGACCGCCGTCCAGAACAGCGCGATCGCCGCGCGGCGCGGCTGGCTGAACGGGCGCAAGCCGTCGAAGACCTCATCGGCACGGCGTGTCAGGTTGAAGCGGCTCAAAAATGGCAGGCGCGTCTCGATCGTGGTCAGCAGCCGCCGCGCCAGCACGGGCGATCGCGCCAGGGCGACCAGCACCACGAACGCGAGTACCGCCGCCATCCCGAATGCCAGACTGATCTGGGCGATCAGCGGCGGCGCATCGGGCACGCGCGCGATGCCGATGGTGAGCAGCAGTACGCACACCACCACGTCGATCAGCCGCTCGACCACGATGCTGGTCGCCGCCGTGACGAAGGGCACGCCGTCGCGCGCTGCCAGCACGCCGCGCGCCACTTCCCCGGCGCGCAGCGGCAGTTGATTGAGCAGCATCCCGATATTGAGGATGTGAAAGGCTTTGGGCGCCGACAGCCTGTCTTCGAGCAGACCGCCGCTCCAGCGCATCGCCCGCGCCGCCAAGCCGAGCGGGACGGTCGCCAGCCCGATCGCCAGCCAGACCGGGTCGGCGGTGCCGATGGTGGCGACTACTTCTTGCAGCGGCACCCCACGCAGCGCCAACCAGAGAAAAATCGCGCTCACCGCGACGCTGGCAAACAGCAGGACGAGTCGACGCATCGGGTTTTATCCTTCTATTTCATCGGTTTGGATCAGCGGACACGTTACGGCGCCAGCAGCCAGGCGATCGCCTCGGCTTCGGATATGAATACTTCACGCAGGCGCGTGGACGGCAGCCCTTTGTCGATGAACATATCGAGCATGGTGGTGTTGTCGTGTGCCTCGACCAGAAAGGCGGTCTTGCCATGATACTGGATTTTGCCAACCTGCTTGCCGCGCATCATCGCCTCGGCGCTCAACAAGGCGTTGTCGGCGCGCGTCATGTCTATCAGCATCAGCAGGTGATCCTCATCCTGCATCGTCAGGAACATAGCCTCCATGTCGGCGTACCACACCTCGGCGGCTTCGGTGCCGAGGCTGTCGAAACGGTAGGCGACGATCCGCCCCTGTGCCAGCATTTCCTTACGGACGACTTCTTGCGCCATGAGGATGATCCTTCTCAATCGATAGGATGATGGTCGTATGTCACATCGACGATCATACCGACAAAATGGGCGATCGGGCAATGCAGGTTCCACAGCGCGCATCGTTATAGGTCCCTGCGATTGCGGACGCATCGTTATGCGTCGCTGCGCCTCAGCGCGATCGCAGCGGTTTGGCGTGCGCACGCGGATTCTATAGCACTCCTCATGTGAAACCCGTATGATCGCTCAGGGGGTTTACGTCCATTTTCTGTTGTTCATGTAAAGGGAAAAATGACTCATGCGCCTTCGTAATGTCGCACCGCTCATCCTGGTCGTGCTGCTGGCTGCCTGTGCCTCCGACACCACGACGATCGTCCAGGTGCCCACGCCGACGCTGATCCCCGCCCCGACCCCGATCGACAGTGGTATGTCGGCGCTGGAGTCGGTGGTGATCGTGCCGGAGACGAGCTGGGTCGATCTGCCGTTGGTCGATGCGCGCACGGGCGCGACCTTTCGCCTGGCAGACTTTGCTGGCAAGACAGTCTACGTCGAGCCGATGGCGACCTGGTGTACCAACTGCCGCGCGCAGCAAAATATCGTCCGCGACGTGCGTGCCCAGGTCGGGGATGCCGAGACGGTCTTCATCTCGCTCAGTGTCGAGACTGCGCTCACGCCCGCCGATCTCGCCGCCTATGCCGTGACCGAAAACTACGGCTGGACGTTCGCCGTCGCCAGCCCGGATATGCTGCAGGCGCTGGTCGCACAGTTCGGCTTGACCATCAGCAATCCGCCTGCCACGCCGCATTTCATCATCTCGCCCACTGGGGTGGTGTCCGAGCTATCGACCGGGCAGCACGACGCCGCCGCGCTGACCAATCAGCTCGACGCGGCGCGCAGCGCGTGACGCCGCGACGGATCGCCGCAGACGCAGTGTTATGCGTCGCTACGGGAGTGACGGCACGATGAATCAGCTTATTCAGGCGTTTTCACTGGGCGTGACCGCGATCCTGACCAACGCCTGTCTGCTGCCGTTGTATCCGGGTTTGCTGGCGTTCCTGGCGGGCAGCGCGCAAAACGAGCGCGCCCGCCGTGCCGCGCCCCTGTTGGGCGCGCTGGTGCTGGCTGGCGTGCTGACGATGATGGTGGCGATCGGCTTCGTCCTGTTTTTGCTCAACCAGACTTTTGGCGCGCTGCTGATCGTGGTCCTACCGATCGTGTATCTGGCGGTAATCGGGATGGGGATCGCGCTGCTGCTCGACCACAATCCATTCGCGCGCCTGTCGCTCGGTCAGGCGCCGCTGTTGAAAAACCCCTATGCTGCGGCGTTCGTCTACGGACTGCTGCTGGCGCCGATGACTCTGCCCTGCACCGGACCCATTATCACCAGCGCATTCGTGTTGGGGGCGCGCGACTCCGGCGCGCTGGTCGATGGACTGGCGTACTTTCTGGCGTTCGGATTGGGGTTCGGCTTTCCGCTGCTGCTGCTGCCGCTGGTGGCGCTGCCCTTGCAGCGGCGGGCGGTCGGCTGGCTGACGCGCCAGCACACGATGCTCAATCGGGTGTCGGGGCTGCTGCTGATCGCCGTCGGCGTGTTCGGCATTCTGACCGAGCTTGTCCCACAGTTCGTGCCGGGTTTCCTGGTCACGCCGACCGCGTGGGCGCTGTACTGGATCGCGGCGGCGGCGGTGATCATCGCGGTCGGGGTGACGAGCGCACGGCAGGGTGTTCGCCAGGAAAGTCACCAACCATAAAATGAACCAGAGATTCAGAGTTTCAGGTGAAATGATTGATCGGCAAGACGCGCAGCATTGAAGGTCCGCTATTTTTCCTCTGAAGCTCTGAAGTTCTGGTTAAGCTCTTTCCCTTCACCGCAATCCGTCCAGATGGCTGATCGTCTCAGCGATCCCCGGATGATGCTGGAGACGGCGGAAGATCGTCAGCGCTTCCTCAAAATAGGCGCGGGCATCGTCGTGCCGATCCTGCTGCATGTGCAGCAACCCCAGATGAGTCAGCACCCAGGCGATCCCCGGCAGATTGCCCGCAGCGCGCTCGATGACGAGCGCGCGCTGAAAGGTGTCAGCGGCAGCGACGTGATCGCCGCGCTGCAAGGCGACCAGCCCCAGATGCGCCAGCGCGTCACCATGCAGCACAGGCTCATCCAACAGCGCGGCTAATTCAGCGGCACGGATGTGATACGCACTGGCGGAGTCCAGATCGCCGCGTCGCAGCGCCGCCATGCCGAGCGCGCTCGCTGCGACCGCCTCCCCGCGACTGTCCTGCAGCCGACGCGCCAATGCCAGCGCACGGCTGCCATATGCCTCGGTCGTGTCGTCATCGTGGGCGCGCGAGGCAGCCCGCGCGATCCCTTGCAGCGCATCGAGGATCAGCAGCTCGTCGTCGAGCCGCTCCGCCAGCGACAGACTGTGTCGAAAGTGCGCCTGTGCCTCGTCGTAGCGTCCCAGCTCGTAATGGATGCTGCCCAGGCGCGCGACGATGCGCGCCGACAGCGGATCATCTTCCAGAGCGTGCGACAGCGACAGACCCAATTCCAGCAGCGCACACGCCTGACCATACGAAGCGGTCTCGATCAGCAGGTTGGCGGCGGTGATGACCCGATCGCACGCGCGGCGTGGGTCGCCCGCCGCGTGATAATGCTCGACCAGCGTGGGTGCGCGCGCATGATCGTCCGGATAGACCTGCTCGATGGCGATGGCGATCGCGCAGTGCAGGACGATCTGTTCCTCCTTGTTCAGGCTGGCGATCGCACCAGTGCGCAGTTTGTCGTGCGCAAATCGCCACGCGCCATCGTTGAATTCGATCACGGCGGCATTGGCGGCGGCGCTCAGGAAGCCGTCCACATCGTCGGCGATCGCCTCCAATACCACCGGGTCGATCTGACGTCCGATCAGTGCGGCGATCTGGAGCGTTTGCCGATAGACGACCGGAACCTGAGCGAGCCGCCGCCGGATCAGCGCGCTCACCCCGCCGACTAAAAAGTCCGGGGGCAGCGTGTCGGCGGTGATCGACTCCAGTGCCCCGTAGCGGTTCGCCAGCTCGCGCAGAGTCTCGACCAGGAAAAAGACATTGCCCTCGGTCTCTGCCAGCAGCCGCTCGGTCAGCCCTGGCGCGCTGCGGCTGCCGACCATCGCGCCGACCAGCTTGTCCACGCTGGCGTCATCGAGCCGTGTCAGCGTCATGATCGTCACGCCGGGCAGCGCGGCGGGCAGCGAGGGCGCCTCGTCGGTGCGATAGCTGGCGACGATCAGCAGCGGCAGATCGACCAGGTGCCCCAGCAGCAGCCGGAGCGGGGTCAGGCTGTCGGTTTCGCCCGCCCACTGGATGTCTTCCAGCAGCAGCAGCACAGGCTGAGTCTGCATTCGCAGCACCTGCAGGATGGCGTCGTCGAGCCGCTTTTCGTTGGCGGCGCCTTGCAGCGGCGGCGCCTGCACGATCGGGCGTTCCAGCAGCAGATCGATGTCGGGCAGGATCGCCTTGAGGATGCCCGCCAGCATATCCTCGACCTGATCGAGGGCGAGCAGCAGCCGCCGCAGCGGGTCGCGCCACATCTGATAGGGCAGCCCGCCATTGTCGCTGGCGTGTCCGCGCACCACCAGCCAGCCCAGCACCAGCGCGCGAATGCGCAGCTCGTCCATCAGCCGCGACTTGCCGACGCCGCTCTCCCCGCCCAGCAGGATGGCGCGATCGGCGCTCGCCAGCGTCGTGCCCTCCAGCGCCGCCAGCAGCAGCTTCAGCTCGGCGCGGCGCCCGGTAAATGGTGCGGCGCTGAGGTAACTCTCGCGGTCGATCGGCATCTCGACGGGGATGAATGGGCTGTCGGTCGCCTCGATCAGCGGCGCGATCACATCCTCGGCACGCGCGTAGCGATCGGCGGGATCGGACAGCAGCAGCCGCCCGACGATCGGCACCAGCGTCGGACGCAGCTTGTCCAGGTTGGGCGTGGCGGCGAGGATGCGGTTGATGACGCGCGAGATGCTGTCTCCCGGATCGGTCATATACGGATGCGTCCCGGCGTAAATCTCGTACAGGATGATACCGACCGCCCACAGGTCACTGGCATAGGTGGCGGACTCGCCGCGCAGTACCTCGGGACTCATGTACAGCGGCGTCCCGGCAAGCTCGGTGCCGCGCGTACTCTCGCCTTTGGCATTGAGCGCGACTCCAAAATCGACCAGATGCGCTTCGCCTGCCTCCGAGATCAGGATGTTGCCCGGCTTGAGATCGCGGTGGACGATCCCGCAGCGGTGCAGGTACGCCAGCGCGCCCAAAAACTGCGCCAGCAGCCGCACCTGTTCGACCTCGGTTTGCGCGTACAGATAGGGCAGCAGCGGCTGCGCACTGGGGATCAGCGCCATTGTGAAATAGGGCAGCCGATCGGCGTCGAACCCGTAATCGAGCAGCGGCACGATATGACGATGACGCAGGCTGGCGCCGGTACGGAATTCGTGCGCCAGCATCAGCAGCTCGATCGACTCGTCCTCCGACCAGGTAGAGCCAGTGCCGAGGTGCAGCCGCTTCAGCGCCACCGTCTCGCGCTTGAGACGGTCAAAGGCTTCATAGACGATCCCCAGACCCCCGCGTCCTAGCTCGTGTATCAGGCGATAACGTCCGCCGGGGAGCAGTGTACCTGTGTTGTTTGCGTCCATCGTCATTCGCTTCTGATTCAAATCGGAAAATGGGACTGCCTGATAATTCCATCATAAATTGGCTGTCCGGCGCTACATGAACCGTCGCAGCCACGTCTCCAACGTCAGCAGCCGAAAGACCATCTCGACCTGCGGCGCGCGTCCGCTGAAGTGTCCATTGAGCAGCCGATCGAGCGCGCGTCGATCGATCCACTCGGTCAGACGTGCGCCAGGGTCACGCAGTCGCGCCTCGATCTGCGGGCGCAGCTCGCGCGTGAACCAGCCCAGGATCGGAGTCTCGAACGGCTTTTTGGGGCGTTCCAGCGCCTCGACGGGCAAGAGCGGACGCATCGCCTGACGCAGCACGTACTTGTTCGAGCGCATATGCAGCTCCGATGGGACGCGCGCGGCAAAGTCGAGCAGCGGCGGGTCAAAGAAAGGGACGCGCGCCTCCAACCCGTGTGCCAGCGTCACCTTGTCGGCATTCAGGAGGGCGTTACCGTGCAGCCAGGTGTTGATCACCAGCGCTTGCGCGGCTTGCGCCGGGTCGTAACGCAGCGAACGCGCCGCGATCGCCGCATAGGTGTTTTCTTTGTGCTGGGCGCGCGCCCAGGCGTCGCGCAGGCTGTCGGTATAGAGGGCGTGACGCAGGCTGTCCGACATGACCATGCCGTCGAACGAGGCGGTGCGCCGCAGCGCCTCGTCGCGCGGCAAAAAGCGCGTCCGCCATGCCGGGATGACGGTCGGCAGCGCGCCGAGTCCGCGCCAGCGCTTCAGCGCCGGGTAGAGTGGTTCGAGCGCGCCGAGCGCGTTTGCCAGCCAGGGCACACCCTCACCGCCGCCGCGCCGCGCCCGGATGATGCGCGCCAGTTTTTGATGCGTGCCGTAGCCGCAAAACAGTTCGTCGCCGCCGAGTCCGGTCAGCACGACGCGCACCTGTTTGGCGGTTTCCTCCGCCAGCAGCAGCAGCGACACCGCCGACGGGTTGGCGTTTGGCTCGTCGTGCTGATAAACATAGCGCTCGAAGCCCGTCCACCAGTCGTCGGCGTCGATCACCCGTGCCGTGTGGTGGGCGCCGAAATGCCCCGCGATCCGCGCCGCGCCTTCCAGTTCGTTGTCGGCAGTCGGCATGGCATAGCCGACCGTGAACGTGCGCACCCGTTCGCGTACCGCCTCCCCTGATGCGCCGACTGCGCCCGCCATCAGCGCCAGCATTGCCGCCGAGTCGATGCCCGCGCTCAAAAACAAACCGACCGGGACATCGCTGCGCAGATGCAGCCGCACCGACTCCGCGATCCGTTCGCGCGCCTCGTCGATGATCGCCGCTTCACTTTCGCCTGCGCGGGTGCCGACCACGCCGACATGATCGCGTCCAAAGTCCCAGAATTGTTGCAGGCGCTGTTCGCCATTTTCGACGATCAGCGCGTGACCCGGCATCAGGCGGCGCACCCCATGAAAGAGCGTATCTTCCCCGATCATATAGCCGAACGACAGGTAGGTGTCGAGCAGGTCGGCGTTGACCGCGCGCGGAACGGTCGCGTCGGTCAGGATCGCCTTGACCTCGCTGGCAAAGCGCAGGATGCCGTCATGTTCGCACAGATAGAGCGGCTTCATGCCGATGTGATCGACCGCCAGCAGCAGCCGCCCCCGGCGCGAGTCCCACAGTGCAAAGGCGTACATGCCGCGCAGATGAGCGAACAGGTCGGCGCCGTGCTGTTCGTACAGGTGGATCAGCGTCTCGCCGTCGCCATCGGTGCGCAAGGCGTGTCCCTGGGCGATCAGCGTGCGGCGCAACTCCTTGTAATTGTAGATTTCGCCGTTGAAGACCAGCGCGATCGATCGGTCCTCGTTGTAGAGCGGCTGATCGCTGCCATCGAGATCGATAATCGAGAGGCGGCGCATCCCCAGCGCGATCTGCGGCTGATCGGACGGGGCGTAAAAGCCGTCACCGTCGGGGCCGCGGTGGGCGATCGAGTCGGTCATGGCGCGCACGGCGGACAGCGAGGCGCGTCCGCGTGGGGTCAGGTCGAGGGTGCCGCAGATGCCGCACATGGGCTGTTTCTTTTAGTTAGGCGCGCAGCAGCGCGACAAATTCGTCAACGGTCAAACCCGCAATCTTCATCCTGATGACAAGCACCCGACGCATGATGAGCCTCTTGTTTTTCATCATTATAACAGTGAAGCGCGGTGCCAGAGCAGCACAGGAAAACGAATCGAGAGGCGATCTGCATAAGAGGCGACCTGCATAAAATCAGAGGAAGGACGGGTTCGGCACGCCAGACCCCTACTCCGACGGGCGATCGGGGCGCGTCGGGCGGGTCGGCGCGTTCAGCGAATCGAGGTATGCCGTCAGGTCCTGACCGCTGATCACGGTATTCTTGAACATCGGCAGCGGATCGACGGGCTTGGTGTCCGCGCCCATCATCTGGCGGATCATCTCCATCTCGCCCGTGGTGATGATGCCCATCACGCCCGCCTCGTTGTCGTGTTCCGGCTTGCCAAAGGCGCGATGAAAGGCAATGCGCTGGAACTGCACACTCGCCATGTCTCGCACCAGCATTCCGTACAGATTGACCCCGGTGGGACGCAGATCGCCCGCGCGGATCAGCATGATGCTGCCGAGCAGCACCAGCACGCCAGCGACCTGGGGCGGCGTCAGGCGGTCACCCAAAAAGAAGAATGCCAGCACCAGCGCGACGCCGATCTCCGCGATGGCAATGATGGCGGTACGCAGACTGCCAAATACCGAGACGCTGGAAAACATCGCCAGCCGCGAGATCGCCGTCGTGATCCCCAGGATGAAGATCGGCGCGATGCTGGCTTCCAGGGTCGCGCCTGTCAGCGGCTGCCCGACGGCTGCCCACGCCATGACGACCACCACCGCCATCGTGGACAGGATGTACAGCGTCGCGGTCGTAGGCGGCATCTCGTACAGCACATACTGACTCAGTACCACCGTCCCGGCGAACATCAGCGCGCTGCCCAGCATCAGCCCGACGCCGAAGAAGTTGAGCGGTTTGTTCCCGGTGATGGTCAGCAGCAGCAGCGCCATCAGCGCCAGCCCGACGCGAAAGAGCGTGCGCCGATCAAAGGCTTCCCCGCCGATGCGCGACAGCAGCAGCGCAAACACCAGATACATGCCGTTGACGAGCTGCACCATCGACGCATCGAGATATTGCAGTCCGCTATAATAAAACAGCGAGCCGATCCCGTTCACCAGCCCGACCACCACGCAGCCCAGCAAGCCCGCCGGGTAGATGAACAGCGCTCGCCGCAGAAACAGCGCGTACACCACCCACAGCAGCACCACCGCGATGACAGTGCGAAAGGCAGCGACGGTGAACGGATCAGCGCCTGCCAGGATCGCCTGTTTGCCGAAGATCGGCGCTATGCCCAAAAAAATCGGCGTGCTGATGGCTGCGATCAGGGCATTGCGAAAATTTGGATCGCGGCGGGCGTCGTTCATCGGGCTGCCTGTTCTTTCTTGAAGATCAACCAGAGATTTAGACCTACAGAGGAAAAGAAAGAGCAAATTCCGTGAATCACAATGCACACAGAAAACTCATGAAAACAGAACACCAACTGAGAGTTTATTGTCAAGCGTATAATCTGTTCTATAATCAACAGGGAACAGGCATTCGCGGGACAACCTTCTGGTCGTCATTGCGACGGCAACGCCCTTTGCGGCGTGGGATCCTGAAGCCCGGGGCCTGTTCTCTTATTCCTCAAATTTATAAATCTTCCTCAACCAATCCCAATGTATCGTTTGCGACAACCGTTGATGGTACTCGCGCGGCCATATTTTGATTCCGAGTCCATCATATTTCGTTCCTGCTTTGTATATCACCTGGCGCAGCGCTTGTGCATAATCTGGCTGGGGTACGTTCCCATGCAGGCTGCGTACCGAAAAGAAAAATGCGCTGGCAACAGCATCGGCGATTTGCTGACCCAAATCTCTTTTCGGCATCAATATCTGACACTGGTCAGGCTTGATGATCGACCAGTCGATACGATTGTCTGATTGAAAACGCAGCCTTTCCAGATAAGATTGAAACTCCTGCATTTTCAGATTGGCGCGATTTGAAAAATGCACCTCGGCGGTGCCGTCGCCGTTCACTCCGTTAGCAGCCCAATCTCGACAGCACCACGAAACACGCTCCAAAAGATAACGCGCCGCATAGTGATAAAGCACATTTTTCTGATTAAATGCGCTGCGATTGGTAATCGACGGTTTGTGGATCATCACCGCGACGGCGCGCAAATCTGCTGTGGCTATCTCTTCAAGTAGTAATAATTTGTCTCTATCCCTCAGCTTACGAAAATGCAGTTTGGCTCCTGACTCCTTTGCCACAGGATTTTGGTGCGCACGCGCTCGATCAGCTTTGTCACAATCAGATCGTTTTCGCTTCTCGTAATGACGGCGGCAACGACAAACCACTCAGAACTTGCATTATTAGAAAAATTAAATCCTTCGTCCCCCGATTAATCGATGTAAACGACAAAACTACTCAACCATATCGCCTTTTAGAAATGCCTGGTTGCGCCCGATACATCAAGTGAATGTAACGCACTTAGCAAGTCAGAATTATACACAGGTTTCCTGGTTTGTGCGCAAAATATGTGTAACTACTACGCCCTCACCCTAAGTCCCTCTCCCACAAGGGGAGAGGGACTTGAAGACGTGTACTCCTGCTCGCCTCTTTGTGAAAGAGAGGGTGAGGGGTGGGCGTAGTAGTTACGTCGTCCCTGCACGCCACGACAGGGGTAAGGACACACCTGTGCGTGTCCACCAGCGACTCAAAAATCGACTGTTTGAAGCCGTTAACACAACTCGGCTCATCGTTTTGTCTTACCCGCGTTTGCGCGGCTGGATCACCGCGATGATCGGCATGACCACCGTGAAGGTACTGCCGGGCAGCTTGACCGGATCGAACCCCGGACTCTCGACCGCGATCTGCCCACCGTGCGCGTCCACGATCCCTTTTACCACCGCCAGACCCAAGCCGATGCCGCCGCCGCGATAGGCGGTCTTGCTGGTGCTGTGCAGATCGGGATTGCCGCTGCTAAAAAAGCGCTCGAAGATCGACACGCAGTCCTCACGCGCGATGCCGATGCCGCTGTCGCGCACTGCGAAGCGCACGCGATCGCCGTCGGTCTGACAGCTGAGCGTGATCGACCCGCCGTCGGGTGTGAACTTGATGGCGTTACTCAACAGATTGCGCAGCGCCAGCGACAGCAGCTCCCAGTCCGCGACGATCCGGGGCGACCATTGCGCTTTGGTGAAATGCACCATCATCCGTCGATCGCTGATCGCCCGTCCAAAATGTGCGATCGCGCGCTCCATCAGATCGCCCAGATTGCACGGACCGATCGTCAGGTCGATCTGGTTGGTCATGATGCGACTGACCGTCAGCACCTCATCGATGATGCCCTGCATGCGCAGGATCGAGTCGGTGGCGCCCTCGAACAGCATCTTGATGTTGGGATCGGCGTTGGCGATGCCGCGCAGCATGGCATTTTCTTCGAGCAGGCGGTTGTAGCCGATCACCAGCGTCAGCGGCGTGCGCAGCTCGTGGGCGGTGAGCTGGATGAAGACATCTTTCATGCGGTCGAAGCGTTCGAGGGTGTGATTGAGCCTTTCCAGCTCGCGGATGCGGGTCTCCAGGCGCGTGACCACCTCGCGGATATAGCGCGTCTGCGCGTCGTTGAGCGGCTGCGCGTCGGTCACGTCGTGCCCGCCCTTCAGGTAAAAGGCGACCCGCTCCAGCAGTTGATCGATGTCTACGGGCTTGGTCATGTAGCCCGTGATCCCGGCTGCCTGGGTGAGCTCTCGCTGTTCTGCCAGCGTCAGCGCCGTCAGCGCGACGATCGGCGTGGTGGCAAAGGCGGCTTCCCCGCGCAGCATGGTGGTGATCTCGCGCCCGGTCAGGTCGGGCAGGTTGATGTCGGTCAGGATCAGGTCGGGCTGTTCACGACGCGCCAGATCGATCCCGTCCAGACCGCATTCCGCCACGAATACCTGATAGCCACCGTAACGCAGCGCGCGCTCGACCAGTGAGCGGCTGGCGGCGTCGTCTTCGATGTAGAGGATTTTACGCTGAACAGCCGTCATGGAACGTTTCGCCTTTTAGAAATTATTCCAGGTCGTGTACCAGTGTGTCGATCACATCTTCGGTGATAGCAGAGCCTTTTTGCAGCAGCAGTTTCACCTGTGCGTTGAGGCGTTCGCGTTCACGGGCGGTCAGTTCTTTGGCGCTGATCACCACGATCGGGATGGTGCAGAGATCGGGATCGTTTTTCATGGTGTCGATGACGGCGAACCCGTCCACGTCGGGCATCATCAGGTCGGTGAAGACAATATCCGGGCGCATTTTGCGCACCAGCTCCAGCCCGCTGCCGCCATCGTGCGCGACCTGGACATCCAGCGCCCCGCGCGCCTGCAGCATACGCTTGATCAGCCGTGCCGAGTCCACATTGTCCTCGATCACCACCACCCGACGCACCTGCTCCCCGATCTGGTCGAGCGCCGACACGATCCCCTCCTGCGAGATATTGGGAGTCTGTGTCAGTGCGGACAGATCGACCTGGCGCTGCCAGTGATCGCCCAGGATAGTGGTCTCGACCGGGAGCGTGTGCCCGGAACAGTTGACGACGACCACCTCGTCGGGCTTGATGATCCCACGCTGTACCATCTTGAACAAGCCCGCGAACGTCACCCCGGTAGCAGGCTCGACCGAGATGCCCTCGCTGCGCGCCAGGATGCGAATGGCGTTAAAGGCTTCTTCGTCGCTGGCGTCGCTAAAATCGCCGCCGTACTTGCCGACATAATCGTACAACAGCTCATAGGCGCGACCGGGGTTGCCGGTAGCGAGGGTGGCGATCACGGTGTTGGGGTCGTCAACGGGCGTGGCGATGCGCTGATTGCGTCTGAAGGCGGCGACCATCGGCGCGCACCCGCTCGACTGGATCAATCCCATCTTGGGCATCCCGTCCACCAACCCGAATTCCAGCATCTCGGCAAAGCCCTTGCCGACGCCGATGGGACCCATGCCACCGCTGACGCCCTGCAGGAACCAGTCCGGGTGGCGCCAGTGTTTGCCCCCTTCGAGGTCGTCGCCAAGTTGTTCTGCGATCTCGTAGGCAATCGTCTTCATCGCTTCGATGGCGGCGACGCTCTTGATCCCCCGGTCGAGGAAAATGCCCTTGCGCTTGGCAAAATGAGCAGCCAGTTCTTTGGTCTGGTCGTAGGTGCCGGTGATCTTGATCACTTCGGCGCCATACAGCGCCGCCTCGCGCATCTTGTCACCGGGGGTCAGGCTCGGAAAGAACGCCCACAGCTTGATCCCGGCGCGCGCGCCATAGGCGGCGTAGGCGATGGCGACGTTGCCGGTGCTGGCGACCACGACCGCATCGACGCCGATCTCTTTGAGCGCCGAGATCGCCACCGTCGCCTGACGGTCTTTGAAGCTGGCGGTGGGACCCTGGCGCTCGTCTTTGATGTACAGATGCTTGAGTCCCAGCATCGACGCCAGCGCCTTGCTCTTGATCAGCGGCGTCCCGCCCTCGCCCAGGCTGACGATGTGACTCGTATCCTGGATCGGCAGCACCTCACGATAGCGCCACAAGCCTTCTTTGCGTCCGCGCAGCGTTTTGAGCCAGGCGGCGGCGTCGATGCGATCCAGATCGTAGCGTGCTTCGAGAATGACCTCACCACAGTTCGGGCAGCCCGCGACCCGCTTATCCAGCGGGACGCGGGTCTTGCAGTTGATACATTCCAGCATGATCGAGGTGCTCACAGGCATTATGGCGTTCCCAAATGGAAGTCAGACGACGCAGGGACGCATAAGGATGCGTCCGCCCAAAGGATTCTGTGGATTTGTTTGCGTGTCTGCATCAGTTTCGATCCAGGTAGGCATTGACGCCATCGAGCAGCTCGCGGTATTCGTTGCTGGCGATATTCGACTTGAACAGCACCGCCAGGTTCATCAGCTGCTCGCGTTCGGCGTTGGTGAGCGTCTCGCCGGTGACGATCAGGATCGGGATGGTCGCCGTCTCCGGGTTGCCGCGCAGTTCCTTGAGTACCTGGAACCCGTCCATATCCGGCATCCGCAGATCGAGCAGGATCAGATTGGGGCGGCGCCGCGCGACCATCGCAATGCCGTCCATGCCGTTGTTGGCGACGAACACCCGGTAGCGTCCGTGCTGATCGAGAATTTGTTGAATCAGACGGGCGTGTTCTGGCTGGTCGTCGATGATCAGGATGCGCTCGACATGGCTGTCGGCTTCCGCCGCCTTGACCGCCTCGACGATTTGCTCTGGCAGGAAGGGACGCGGGATGAACCTGAACGCGCCCGCCTGCAGGATGGTCTCGACCTCGCCGGACAGCGAGACGATGATCACCGGAATGTCCATCGTATCGTCGCGCCCCTTGAGATTGCGCAGAATGTTCCAGCCCGCGCCGTTGGAAAAATTCACGTCCATGATGATGATCGTCGGATGCAGCCCGCTCGCCATCGCTTCGGCTTCGAGCGGGATGGTGGCGGCAAAAATCTCGAAGCCCTCGCGCGCCATCGCGCGGCGGAATTGATCGACCATCTCCGGGTTGTCCTCGATCAGCAGGATTTGCCGCTTGCGCGTCATGATCCGGGTGATGTCGGGATTGGTGTCCATCACGTCGTTGCTCAGCTCTGCGGGCATCCTGAGATGACCGGTGGCGTTGCGCGCGGACAGCGGACGGGCGCTGGGACGGTCGTCGAGATTGTCGGTCTTGCGCTTGGGCGATTCTTCCGGCTGCACGATCGGGTCGATCGGCAGCAGGATCGAGAAGGTCGATCCGACGTTGACGGTGGACTGCACCAGCATTCGTCCGCCCTGCATCTCCACCAGCGACTTGGCGATCGGCAAGCCCAGTCCGGTGCCGCCCGCCGTGCGCGTCAGCGACGAGTCCACCTGACGGAACGCCTCGAACAGCAGCGGAATATCCTTGTCGGCGATGCCGATGCCGGTATCGGTCACATCGATGCGCACCATGACGCTGTTGGTCTCACCGTCGCGCACCGGATAGGCACTGACGGTGATGGTGCCGTCGCGGGTGAATTTCGAGGCGTTCGAGACCAGATTGAGCAGCACCTGGCGCGTGCGGAATTCATCGCCGTGCGCCTTGGGCAGATTGGGCGCGACATCGACCAGGATGTCGATCGGTTTGTCCTTGACCAGTCCGATCCCGATCGAGCGCACGCCATCGATCACAGGCTTGACCTCAAAGTAGTCGTACTGCAAGTCCATCTTGCCAGCGGCGATCTTCGCCTGGTCGAGGATGTCGTTGATCAGGTTGAGCAGGTGCATCCCGCTGTTGTAGATGGTGGTCAGGTCCTGCTCCTGCATTTCGGTCAGGGGACCGTCGATGCCCTTGAGGATCACGCGGCTGAAGCCGATGATCGAGTTGAGCGGGGTGCGCAGCTCGTGGCTCATATTCGCCAGGAAATCGCTCTTGAGGCGGTCGAGTTCGCGCAGTGCGTCGTTTTGAATCTGTACCTGCTGCAAAAGCTGTTGGTTCTGCACGATCGCCGACAGCGTGCCGGAAAGCGTCATCAGCAGTTGCAGCGTGGCGTCGTTGAAGGCGCCAACGCGCTCGCTCTCCAGCGCGATCACGCCCACCAGCTGCGCCGCCGTGCCCAAGGGCACGATGATCACGCTGCGTGCCCCTGCCACGACGGGCAGATAACGCGCCTCGTCGCTGATGTCTTGCAGGATGAGCGCACGCCGCGAATTAGCAGCACTGGCGATCAGGTTTTGCGCGGTGTCGAGGCGAATCTCGCTCAGCTCGGACAGCGGTTGATCGCTGCCCGCCAGCGCGATCGGCACCAGCAGTGTGAATTCCGCGTCGTCGCTGTCGACATACTTTTCGGGGAGATAGACGGCAGTCGAGGCAGCATTGAGCGAGGTCGCCAGCTCCTCCGCGACGTTCTGCACCGCGTCGTCCAGGCTGGAGGCGCTGGCGGCGGCGTTGGTGACGCCATAGAGGAAGCTCATCTCGATCGCCTGAACGCGCGCCTGGTCGTACAACTGCGCGTTGTCGATGGCGGTCGCCACCTGTCCGGCGAGCGTGGTCAGCACGATCACGTCGTCCTCGTCGAAAGCGTTGGGGACATTCGACTGCACATCGAGCGCGCCGATGGTGCGCCCTTTCAGCTTGAGCGGGATCGCCATTTCGGAGCGCGTATTGGGCAGATATGGATTAGGACGATGGATGACGCGCGAGTCGGCGGTGTCGGCGGCGATCGTCGGGACGCCGCGCGCGGTCACCTGTCCGATCACCGACTGCGAGGCTTTTTGCAGCTTGTGACGGATGCTCAACAACTGACGACCAGGCTCGCCTGTGCTGGCGCGCAGCAGCGCAAAATCGTCGTCCTTGTCCATCAGGAAGATTTGCACATGGTCATACGAGAAGCGATCGCGGATCAGATCGACGATGCGCGGCAGCAGCGTGTCGATGTCGAGCAGTGAACCCGCGATCTGGCTCACCTCGGACGAGGTGACCAACTGCCGGGCGCGCCGTTCCGCTTGTCGCAGCGAACGGGTGGCTTCCAGACGCAGCGAGGCTTGCTCGGTGAACGAACGATAGATACGCAGCTCGCGCTCGGTGTGAGCGCGCGGCGACGACGAACCGATGACGATGCTGCCCAACGCGCGTCCGCCCGCGCGCAGCGGCAGCACCGCCAGCGAACGCAGGTCGAGGCTGTACAAGCCCATGCGCTCCATCTCGGAAAGATCTTCGGCGCTGTCGATGTCGTCGATGACCAGCATGGTCGGCGTTGCCAGCAGCCGCCACGCCGGGTACTGCTCGCTGCCCAGGCTGATTCCGGTCAGATCGACGCTTTCCGTGTCGGGTGCCGCCCACATCGCCGCGACTCGCGCCAGCGCGCTTGGCATATCCCACACCGGACTGAGCAATTGTACGATGAATGCCTGGGTGATCTCGGTGCCGAGCAGAAAATCTGCGACGATGCGCAAAATCTGTTCCGGCTCAGAGGCATCGCCCAACGCGCGGCTCGCCTGGTACAGACTGCTGGTCTCATCGAGTGTGGATTGGATGCGCTCGACCAGCAGATAGTTGTCGATGACGACCGAGGCGCTGTCCGCGACGGCGCTGAGATAACGTCCTTCGCCACCCTGGAAGCTGCGTGGGAAGTGCGAGCCGATGAACAGCACGCCCGTCGTCGCGTCCGGCGATTGCAGCGGCAGCATGGCGATCGCGCGCAGATTGCCGAGCGCCTGAAAATCCAGCTCCAGCGGCGTCGGCTGCGTCAGCGTGCGCAGATCGTCGATGAAGGTACGCGGCAGACTCTTCAGATCGTGTTTTGCCAGCAGCGCGCCAAAGCCCATCGGGTCGCTGTCCATCGCAATATTGAACATCGTCAGCAGCGCGCCGCTCTCGGCGCGGATGAAACCCGCGTACACGTCGGCATTGAGGGTCGCCAGCGAGCGCTGCAGCGCCTCGGAAATGCTCTCCAGCGAGCGGGCGCGGCTGATCATCTGGGTCGCGTCGTAGAGCTGTCCCGTCTCTTCGAGCGCGTTCGAGGTGCTGCGATAGAGATAGCGGTTGTCGAGCGCGACGGCGGCGCTGTCGTTGAGCGTGATCAGGAACTGTTCACGGTCGGCGCTGAAGTCTTCCAGGTACTCGTAGGTGAGGACGATCCAGCCGAGCGGCAGCTCGCGGCGGGCGCGCATCGGCAGCACGGCGATCGACTGCACGTTGCGCTTGAGCAGCGCCATGCGGGTCGCGTCGTCCAGATCGTAGGATTCGGCGACATTGCGCACGATCAGGATGCGTTCGGCGTCGAGCAGCTCGTCGGGCAGCGTCCAGCCGGCGATCGCGCCGCTGGACATGTCGATCGGGGGCAGGGCGTCGTCGTCGGGGTCGGCGGTGTATGAGCGCCCGATGCGAATCTCGTAGGAGTCCGGGTCGAACAGCACCAGATAGGCGTGCGACGGTTCCTGATTGATGAGCTGACTCAGGATTTGGTTGAGTACTTCGTCGATGTCTTTGGCTTCGGACAGTGCGCGTGAGGTGTCGTACAGGTTGAGCGTGTCGCGCAGGTTGGCTTCCAGCGTGCGCTCCAGGTCGCGCAGCGCGCTGATGTCCTGAAAGGCGGTGACGATGGCGGTGACGACGCCTTTACTGTCCAGCAGCGGCGCCGCCGTGATCAGCATATCTTTTTGCGTGCCGTCATCGAGCAGCACCGAGATATTGTTGATGCTGGCGGGCAGCCCCGACCGCGCAGTCAGGCGATAGGGCAGCTCTTCCTGAGGATAGGGATCGTGGCTGCCGCTGACACGCAGATGGAAGATGTCCACGTCGAGCGCGCTGCCCGCCGCCAGCGCGTCACCGAGCAGGGCGACCGCCTGCTGATTGTGCTGGAGCGGACGGAAGGTGATCGGGTCGAGGACTGCGACGCCCGCCGGGAGTGTGTTCAGGACGATGCTGAGGCGTTCGCGTTCTGCCTCGGCGGCGCTGAACAGCCGGCGATTTTCTACCGCGACGGCGATCTGCGCCGCCAGCGTCTTGACGAGCTGTTCGTCGTTTTCGTCCAGGTCGGGAGCAGTGCGGGCACGTCCCACCATGATCGCCCCAATGACCTGTGTCCCCAGGCGAACGGGCGTGACCAGATGCTTGCCGAACATATTCAGAACGGGTTCGGGCAGCGTCTCCAGCGAGGGGAATGAACCCGGTTCGTTGACCAGCAGCGCGCGATCCTGCAGGAAGGACAGCACCAGCGGTGATTGATCGCTCTCCAGGCTGTAACGCTCTGGTGCCTCGCTGCCGCTCTGGGTGATCCCGGCGAGCCGCTGGATTACCTTTTCTAGATGGGTACGTTCGGGGTTGACCAGCGTCAGCAGCCAGCGATCGTACTGTGCTGGCTGGGCGACACGGGCGAAGACCTCGCCAATGCTCTGCACGAATTCGCCGCCGACCGCCGCCGCCAATTGCCCCGCTTCCGCGAGTGCCAGCGCGCGCTGCGCCTGTACCTGAGCTTCCTGGAATGCCTGGATACCATCGACAGCGATCGCCAGCTGGTCGGTGACCGCCTGGACGAAGGTGACGAACGGCTCGTCGAAGACATCCGGCTGTTCGCTCTCGATCAGGATGAGGCCGTAGAAACGCTGGCGTGTGATCATCGGCGCCAGCACCAGTGCGCGGGTGCCGTTGCGCTCTGCCAGCGATCGCACGGTATTATAGCCGCCGACATCGGCGCGCACATCGTTGAACAGGACGGCGCCCTCTTCTTCCTGCACGATATCCGCTAACGGGATAGCGGCACGGGGCAGACGCAGCCCGATGCGGAAATCGTTCTGCGAGGTGTCGTCGCGCAGATAGACATGGGCGTAATCGAGATAGGGCGCGGTGGCGCTGGCGTTGGGCGCCGTCAGGATCGACAGGCGGGCGATCACCGACATATCACGGGTGATCCCGCGCGCCGCCGCCGCGTAGACACTGCTCAGGTCGGGCGCGCTGGTGATGGCGCGGGCGGCGGCGTACAGACGGCGCGTCTCATCGAGCGCGCGCTCGGTCTGTTCGAGCAGGCGCCGATTTTGCAGCACCGTACTCATTTGTCCAGTCAGCGCGCGATAGACCACGATCTCCTCGTCACCGAGATAGCGCGTCTCGTTGCCCAGGATGAAGAACAGCGCGATCGGATTATTGCTGCTGAACAGCGGCAGCACGGTCGCGTAGCGGGCACCGCGCGAGCGCAGATAGCCGACAAACGGGTTGTCGGTCTCGTCGTCGGTGTCCTGGACACGCAGTGCCTCGCGGCGGCGCAGCGGCGAGTCGTAGGCGATCGGCAGGGCGATCACCTCGGCGGACTCGACCACTTTGCCCGCCAGCGAGCGCGCCACCAGATGCAGATTGGTCGCCCAGCCAGTCGCGTCGAGTGCGCCGACAAAGGCGCCCAGTTCAAAATCGAGTCCCGGTCCGCCAGCGGTCTCGACGGCGGCACGCACCAGCTCCGGCATACTCTGCGCGGTATTGATGATGCGGCTGGCGATGTAGAGCCGCTCGATGTCCGCCAGCGCGACCTCGTTTTGCCGCAGCAGCAGACGCGCGTCGATGGCGACGCCCGCCTGGTCGATCAGCGCGCTGTAGGCGCGCCCTTCGCGCTCGGTGAAGGTGCGCACCATCGGGAATTCGACCATGATGATCCCGCGCCACTTGCCGCGCACGCTGAACGGAATCAACACCACCGAGCGCGCGCCCAGGCTGGACAGCATCGCCACTAAGACTTCATCGAGTCGGTTATCGCGTTCGACATCGTTGACCAGTGCGACCTCGGTCGCGGTCATGCCCGCGATGAGCGGGTGATCGTCCAGGTGCAGTTCCAGTCCGTTGAGCATCACCTGGCGCTTTTCGGGCGCCTCATACTGCCAGTCGGAGGCGATCTCCAACCATTCCGGCTGCATGTCGTCGGGGTAGTCGTCGAAGATGGCGATCTGCCCGGCGATGGCGTCCGGCATCACCGAGACGATGATCGCGTCGATGATGTCGTCCAGCGAGGTCGCTTCGTTGAGATAGCGGCTGAGTTGGTAGAGCGAGAAGGTCTCTTGCAGCGAAATCTGCGTGTCTTCATAGAGACGGGTGTTTTCGATGGCGACCGAGACACGTTCTGCAACTGCATTCACCAGCGCGCGATCGGCATCGGTGAAGGCGCCGCCCTCGGCGGGGGAGGCTTCGATGGCGCCGATCACCTCACCGCGAATCAGGATGGGCACGCTCAGATTGCCTGGCGTGGCATTGCCCGTCCCCGGCACGACCTTCATCAGATCGTAGCTGAAGGACGCATCGGCGATCTTACCGCGTTCGCCGCCCGCGCCATCCCAGGCAGTGCGGGTCAACTGACGATTGAGGGTGTCGATTTGCTCGAAACGCTGCTGTGACTGCGCCAGCAGGCGCACATTCTGAATGGCGACGGCGACCTGATCCGCGATCATCTGGAAGACGCGCACTTCTTCGGGCGGGAATACATCCGGGGTCACGCTCTGGATGTCGAGCGCGCCGATCGTCTGATCGCCGAACTGGAGCGGGACGGCGAGTTCGGCGCGCGTGTCCGGCAGGAGCGGATTGAATTTGTGGGTGCTGCCGGGCGCCTGGGTGTCGTTGACGACGACGGCGCGTCCGGTGGCGGTGACCGCCCCGATCACCGAGGGCGATCCGACGCCGAGCTTGTGTCCGCGCTCCAGCAGTTGACGCCCGCGCTCGCCGTAGCTGTAGATCAGCACGGCGCTCTCGCCCACATCGTCCAACAGGAATACCTGGGCGTGATAAAAGCCGTATTCCTCGCAGATCTGACGAATGGCGCGGTTGAGCAGCGCGTCGATGTCGTAGAGCGTGGCGGTCTCGCGGCTGACGCGCGCCGCCACGTCGATGTTGCGGGTGTAGCGTCCGCGCTGCACTTCCAATTCTTGCTGCAGCGTGCCGATGCGCTCGGACATGATCTGGAACGATCCCATCAGATCGGCGACATCATCGCTGACGGTGCTGCCCGTCGTCAGGCTGGGCAGGGCGGTGTCGGACGGCGTGAGCACGCGCATCTGCTGGGTGAGGCGCGGGGACGCCGACGGCAGCCGCGTCTGGTTCTGCATATCGTGCGCCATGCTCGCGGCGGCGCTGCGCATCTCGTCGATCGGACGCAGTGATCGACGCAGCGCGGCGCCGATCAGGAAGATCAGCGCCAGCGAGGTCATCTGAATCACGATGAAGGTGCCAATACCGAACGCCAGGCTGTCGCCCAGCGCGAGGAACTCGTTGTCGAGCAGCACGCCATGCCAGGCATTGGCGCTGGCGTCGTCCACCGTGCCCAGTGGAATACGCAGCGACGAGGTGATCGCGCCGCCGCCGATGTCCCCGCGCGATTCCTCGCTGCGGGTGAGGGCTTCGGCGGGCAGTACCGCGCTCGCCAGGATGGGATCACCGCTGAAGAGTGCGCTCAGATAATCGACCTCGCGCGCATTGGTGTCGTAGAGTACCACGCTGGCGCTGTCGAGTATGACGATGCGGCGTCCCGCTTCCTCAGCGGCGGCATTATCAATCGCGGCGCGCAGCTCACGGATCACGCCGCTGGCGTCGATGTCGATCTCGATCAGACCCGATACTGTGAAAATGTCGGTCTCAGTGGCGACGGGTGCCGCGACGCGCACGATCGGGCGCTGACGCTGATCGAACGACAGACTCGGCGTCCGGCGAAAGCTGATCCCGTCGAGCAGCGCGTTGTTGGGCGAGATATTCGCCACCGCGTTGACCAGCGGGTTGGCACTCATCTCACCCAGACGCAGATCGCGGTCGATCTCGACGATGCCGTTGCCGTTCAGGGTGGCTTCCGTCCAGATCGCGCCGTTGAAGGTCACATAGCGGATAGCGATGAACGACTCGGCGTTTTGCTCCAGCAGATCGGCAAAATCCGCGACCATCTCCACCTGGGATTGATCGAGGGTGACGGTGCCGGACACCAGCGTGTCGCGGGCAAAGGCGCGGACGGTGCGCTCACTCGCCAGCTCGATCGCTTCGTCGGCGAGGCGATCGAGCTGCTGCTGCAAGTCTTCGAATGCCAGGTCGAGCGACAACAATTGCGAATCGACCAGTGACGCACGGGCGCCCGTGCGCAAAATCACCAGTGCAGCGATGCCCGCCAGCACCGAGATCACGATGATGAACGGGATAATCCAGCGCAGAGCGCGGCGGTAGAGGGTGCGGGCGCTTGCCATTTGCATCGTCTCGTGCCTACTTTCAACTCATCACGCAGTCACGCGCTAGCGATTAGGTTTTGCCATGAGGATTTGGCACGCCAAACCCCTGCGATCCTGGTGCGGCGCGCCACACCGTCATAAATCGGGTGCGGCGGGTTTGGCACGCCAAACCCCTGCGATGCCGATTGGATGGGACGCATAACCATGTGTCCGTGTGCCAGGGTGCCTAGGGACGCATAACAATGCGTCCCTGTACGCATCAACAAATCGAGTATAACTCAGGTTATGTGGAATGACCGTTCGATTCTGGTTTGAGCGTCCCGGTGTCCGGCAGTGCGATCGGAACCGCGCCGCCCAGACGGATGCTCACCTGGGGCGCACGCAGCGCCTGACCGACCTCGCGCACCGCCGTTTGCAGAATGTCGTCGATATTGGTCTGCGCAGTGAGGTTGGCGACGATCGAGTTGACGACGCGCTCGCGTTCGGCGGTGCGCTGAGTCTCCTGGAACAGACGCGCATTGTCGAGGCTGATCGCCAGTCGTCCGGCGAGCTCGCGCGCCAGCTCGAGCTTGTCTTCGCTCAGGACGCCGACGGGCATTTCCCATTCGACGATCCCCAACACCTGACCGCGCAGCACGATGGGCACGGCGATCGGGATGGTCTGGCGCGGGGTGACGCGCCCGACGACCAATTCCCCGGTCAGCGATGCCGCCTCTTTCAGATCGCTGTGGTCGAATTCCGAGGCGATACCGCTTTCGCGCACGATCGAGTCGCGGCGGCGCTCCTGCATGTAATCCTGCCAGGCGCTCACGGTGGCGCGGCGGTTGCGCTCCTCGATGTCCTGCAAGCGGCGGTTCACGTCCTCGTACAGGCGGGCATTCTGAATGGCGACCGCGATCTGATCCGCCATCGTCTGCAAAATATCGACCTGTTCCTCGTTGAAAGCATCCCGTTCGCGGCTCTGTACGTCGAGCGCGCCGATGATGGTGGTGGCGACACGCAGCGGAACGGCGAGTTCGGCGCGGGTGTCGGGCAGAAATTCGTTGCGCTTGTGGACGGGATTGACGGCGGTGTCGCGCGCGATCACGATTCGTCCCTGGGAGGTGACCTGACCGATCACGCTGACCGAGCCAACCCCCAGGCGGTGTCCGCGCCGCAGCAGCTCCGCGCCGACCGTGCCCGTGCTGGCGCGCAGCAGCGCGTCCTGAGCATCGGCGTCGAGCAGGAAGATTTGCGCGTGATAGATATTGCCAAACCGGTCGATGATGAGGTTGACCACGCTGTCCATCAGGCGCTGGAGATCGCGCTGCGTGGCGGCAAAACGGCTGATCTCCTGGGTGGCGTCCAGGTCGCGCACGCGGTCGGCGATGCTGATCTCCAGCGTATCGATCTGTCCGCGCACCTGATCGCGCATCGCCTGGATGTTGGACGCCAGCGCGCCGATCTCGTCTTTGCGACCCGTCTCCGGGATGTCGGCGTCGAGATTGCCATACGCCATCGACTGCACGCTGCGGCGCAGACGGTTGAGCGATGGGATCACCAACTGCGCGATCAGCAGCCCGCCGAACACCATGATCGCCAATAAGCCGACGGCGGTGGCGATGCGGCGCGGGGTGAGGGCGACATCATAACGGGCGCGCGCGTCGCTGGTCGATGCCTGGGTCACCAGTGCCAGCGGCGCCCCGCGTATCGGGGCGTAATAGCCGACGTACTCGATACCATCGTCGGCGCTGTAGATGTCGCTGCCGATCTCGCCTTCGATAGCGCGACCGGCTGCCAGCGAGTCGGCGGCGCGCAGCGACTCTGGACGCACGCCGTCGGGGGTGATCAGCACACCGTTGGCGGTAACGATGAAGCTGCGCAGCCTGAATGGATTGTTGTCGGCAGCGAGGGTGAGCGGGTCAAAGAAGATGCGCCGATTGTTCAGACGCACCACCAGGAAACCGATCGGGGTCTGATCGCGCCAGCGCAAAATCTCGGTCTGTTCGACGATCGGGGTGAAATTGACCTGGGAGACCGACAGCACACGGTCTTCCCCGCGAATGGCACCGTTGATGGCGGCGATATACGCCGGGGCACGCGCACCGATGGGGTCACCACTGAGGGGCACGGAGCGCGCCGCCTGTGCCAGCACCCGTCCATTGCGATCCACCAGGCGCACATTTTCGAACAGCGAGGCAGGCAGCGCCAGCAGCTCATTGCGCAGCAGATTGGCGACCTCGCTGGTGCTGGACTGTGGAAAAGCGACCGAGTCGTTGACGCGCACATCTGCCAGCAGCAGCCCAAACAGGCGCGCCTGCTCTTGTACTGTGAAACGGCGCACGGCGCTATCGGCGGCGCTGATCGCGGACGCGACGACGGCTGCCTGGCGCGCGCCCGTCTGCTCGACCAGCAGCCGTCCGCTGTCCAGGTTGACCTCCTGAATACTGCGCGTACTGACCGCGCCGGTGATGAGGATCACCAGCGCGGCGAGCGCCACCAGCGCCGCGACGACTTTGGCGCCGAGTGACCATGTGGACGGGTTGAACAGACTGCCTCGCATCATGATCCGACCGCCTTTTCTGTGCCGCTGCCGTTGGACGCACGTTGATCCGTCACCAGCGCGTCGGCACGTTGGAGCGCCTCGGTCTGCACCGAGACGCGGGTGTGGGTGGCGCCGAGTGCCTCGTTGAACGCCTCGGCAGCCAGAGTCAGCATTTGCTCGATGTCGGTGGCGGTCAGCAGCAAGCCGCCGACATCGTTGGCTTTGCGTTCGCGCTGCGCCTGTGCCTGGTTTTGCTCGAACAGGCGGTTGTTTTCCAGCGCGTTGCCCAGTCGATCCGCGATCGTGTTCACCAGGTCAATCTCGGCGGCGCCGATCGAGCGACTGACCGGCACCTCAAAGACCATCGCGCCCAACATCTGACCGCGATAGCCGATCGGCGCGCTGATGACCTGATGATCGGCGGCGCGCACGATGTGCAGTTCACCGCGTTCCAGCGAGGCACGCACGGCGGGCGGGAGATCGTTGGCGGTGATCAGCGTGCCGCCGCTTTTGGCGCCGTCCATATCGTAGCCATAGCCCGCGACGCCAAAGCCGCGCAGGTAGCGTTCCCAACCGGACGTGGTCGTGCCCTCGGCGCGGCGCTGTAAGTCGGCGATCTGTGCGCGCAGCCGTTGGGCGCTGCTCTCCTGGTCGCGCACGTCGTTTTCCAGCGCGGTGAAGCGGCGCAGCTGCGCCAGCCCGCGTCCGAGCTGGGTAGCGAGGTTGTCCAGCACCGCGAGACGCATGGCGTCGGTCTCGATCGCACGCGCGCTCTGCACGTCGAGCGCGCCCAGCAGTGTCCCCTCGAATTGGATCGGCAGGGTGATGCTGATCAGCGCCGGGTTGACCAGATGATCGGCGGCGCGGCGATCGCTGCCACGCACGATCACCGGTTCAAAGCGTGTCAGCACTTCCTGGATCACCGTGTCGGGCACCACGTCGAGGGTGAGCAGACCGTTCTCGGTCAGCCGGAAACGGCGCGTCCCTCCGGCGCGGTCGGTCATCAGGAAGACCTGTACGACATTGAAACGCAGGTCGCGCTGCGCGATCCGCAGGGCGCCGTCGATGGCGCTGGCTTCATCGACGGCGCTGCGGGCACTGAGTACGCCGATGGCGCGCCACTGTTCCGCGATCACATTGGTTTCGCGGGCGATCCGCTCTGGCGTGCCGTTGAAGGCGTACAGGAACGCCGCGATCAGCAGCACATGCCCGCTCATGGCGATGAACTCGTTGCTGGCTGTCTCGGCGGGGATAAAGCGATCGAGTGTGGTGACCGATGCCTGATAGCCCAGGGTGGTCAGGGCGATGCTGATCATGCAGATGATCGTCACCACTACCAAGCCACGTCGATCGAGCAGCACCCCCGCCGCTACCAATCCCAGAACGGGCAAGAGCTGGATGATATCGACGTAGGCGACCAGACCGAGCGGCACGCTCAACGCCAGGAAGTTGCCGACGAACAGCGTCGCGGCGGTGCGCAGGCGCCCCTGCTGCACCGCGATGTAAATCAGCACCAGCACGATCGGCAGCAGCGTCATGTAGATGAACAGATAGCCGCTGGTCAGCAGTCCGCCGCTGAGGATCAGCGGCAGGATCAGCAGGATGTAAATCGCCAGCCAGATCAGCGATCCGATCCAGGTCATCGTCAGCAGCGCGCGGGCGCGCTGCTTTTCAACCGGATCGTTATAGTCGTATTGCAGTCCAAACAGCGTGATCAGCAGCGATGGCATCAGCGCGCCTCACTTTCGCTGGCATGACCCGCGCCATTGGCGCCGCTGTTCCTGGCGATCAGCGGGGGCGCGGCGCCGAGGCTGCCTATGCCCGCGCTGCCCAGGCGGATCGAAGCCCGGTCGGCACCCAGCAGATCACCCAGCTCGCTCACGGTGATGCGCAGCAGTTCGTCCACAGTGGTCACATTCTGATATTGAGCGGCGATAGCATTGACGCGCTGTTCACGCTGTGCGACGCGCTGTGTCGCCTCGTACAAGCGGGTGTTTTCCAGCGCCAAGCCGAAGCGCTCTCCGACCGTTTGCGCCAGATCGATCGACTCGACCAGCGGCGCCGACTCGTCCAGTTCAAATTCCATCGCACCGATCACCTGACCGCGCACCCGGATCGGGATGGCGATCACCGACATATCGGCGCGCTGATCCTGGATCGAGCGGTCACTGACGATCGCCTGACGCAGCGTCGCCGTCCAGCCCGATCCGCGCGTCAGCATGTCGGTCTCGAAGTCGAATTCGATACTGGGGCTGGAGTCGTAATTTTCCAGATAGTCCGCCCACGAGCGCCCGGTCAATTCGCGGTTGAGGCGCTCGATTTCGCGCATGGCGCCGCGCATCTGGTCGAGCAGGCGCTGATTTTCGCGCAGGCGCGACTGCGTCTGCTCGTACAGGCGGGCATTCTCGATGGCGACGGCGGTGTTGTCCGCCAGCGATTGAAAGATCGGTAAGTCCTGATCGGCAAACGCGGTGATGTCGCGGCTTTGCAGGTCGAGCGCGCCGATCACCCGGTTGTCCAGGATCAGCGGAAATGCCGCCTCGACCAGCGTTTCTGGCAGCAGTTCATTGCGCTTGTGCACAGTGTCGGTCGATCCGGCACGCGCCACGACGATCGTCCCCGACCGGGTGACCCGTCCGATCACGCTCTGGCTGCCGACCTCCAGCGCATGTCCGCGCGACAGCAGCAGCGCGCCGACCTCGCCTGTGCTGGCGACCAGGCGTGCCATCGCGCCAAATTCGTCGATCAGGAAAATCTGCGCGTGGTAGACCTCGGCATAGCCGCCGCGAATTTCCTCGACGGTGGCGGTCAGCACCTCGTCGAGCGCTTTTCGGCTGGCGATGCGCTGCGCGATGTCGGTGGTGATCGTCGCCAGTCGCAGCCGTGCGTCGTCCGCCTCGGCACGCGATTCGCGTTGGGCGGTGCGGGCGATGCGCCGATACAGGATCAGCACGATGGTGATCCCCAACAGCACCAGCGCCAGGTTGAATATCTCGACCGTATCCGGCGCATTGATGAATGTCACCATGTCACGGCGTGCCACGCCGAGCAAAAACGCGATGAAACCGATGACAGCGGTCAGCACTACCCCACGCTCACCCAGGGCGATGAAGCCGAGAATCACCAGTATCAGCGGCGATAACAGTGCCGTCCGTCCCAGAAACGCCTGCTGGATGCTGAGAAAGACAGCGCCGCCGAGCCAGATACCCAGCATCCCCAAGCCAGCGACCGTCGTCCAGCCTGAGCGCGCCGCCACCAGTGCCAGCGCCGTACAGCCGTACACCAGTATCAGTATGAAGATGTCGAAGGTATCTCCCGCAAAGGCGCGCGCGAAACTGGGGCGCACATCGGGCACGACAGCGATGAAAATTGTCTGCAGCAGCACCAGCACCAGTGTCGTCCCGACGATCAGGCGCATTTGCGCCAGCTCAGCTTGAGTGCTGTAACGGGGATGGATGAAAAGGCGATCGAATGTGCTGCGCATGGCGTTTTTCCTATTCCCCAGTGCCGCTGGACGATGGGGTCGGCATCAGTGCCGCCGGGTCAGCCAGGCGGATGCGGGCGCGGCGCGCACCTAACGCCTTGCCCAGCTCGCTCACGGCGGTGGTGACCAAGCCGTCGATGTCCGAAAATTGCTGGAAACGGGCGGTCACCTCGTTGACCAGTGCCTCGCTGCGGGCGAGGCGCTGGCTGCGGGCATAGGCGCTGGCATTTTCCAGCGCGACCGCGAGCAGATTGACCATTTGCTGAAAAATGGCTTTGTCGGTCTCGGTGTAGGCGTTGGCGCCGTTGATGGTGACGGTCACCGTCCCGATGCGGCGGTCGCGGGTACGAATCGGTGCCAGCATGGCGGAGGTGCCAGCGGTGCTGCTGGTCGCCGGAGTGCCGCTGAACAGCGTCGTCCCCGATGCCCACACCTGTCCGGCGGCGGTATCCGCCAGCGAGAGCAGCACGCCGTCGGTGGGCGTGATCTGAATACTGCCAGAATCGTTGACGCCGACGACGCGCAGCGCGCCGACCGCCTCGTCGTAGAGCGCGGCGGTCATCTGGTCAAAGGCGACGATCTGGTTGCTGAGGGTCAGCAGCGTGCGCACGACCGACTCGATCTCCAGCGACGATTGCACCGCCTGACCAAAGCTCGCCACGCTCTGCATTTGCTCGGCGCGCCGCTGTGCTTCAGCGAACAGGCGAATGTTCTGCAAGCCGATGGCGAGCTGTGAGGTCATCGTCTGGGCGACCTCCACCATCTCCGGCGCGAATGTGCGTCCGCGCTCGTACAGGTCAAAGCCGATCGTGCCGATAAAACTGCCGTAGACATACAGCGGCAGCACCATCAGTGCCTCGACGCCGATGCCGCGCAGGGCGGCGCGGGTCTGGCTCGCCAGCAGCGGATCGCTGTCCACACTCTGAATGATCACCGGTTTGTTGGGATTGTCCATCAGCATTTTGATGATCGGGCTGGACTGCATCTCGACGGCGGTGCCGACCATGCCCTGATCGGGGTATTCACTGATCACCGTGCCCGTCTGCCCGTCGCCCTGGATCAGCACCACGCCGACATGATCGACCGACAGGCTCTCTTTCATCTCGCGGGCGATATAGTCGAGTAACTGCTTTTCGCCTTGAAAGCTGCTGATCCCGGTCGCCAGACGGTTCAGGCTTTGCAGCACGCGCACCTGACGGGTGAGGCGCTCGGCGCTGGACTGCGACTCGAACAGCAGGCGTTGATTTTGCAGCACGATATTGAGCTGATCGGCGCTGGCGGCAAAGAGGCGGCGGGTGCGGCTGTCAAAGGCGCGTGGTGTCTCGTAGGCAATCGTCACCACGTCGGCGGCGCGATCGCCCGATCGCGCGATGATCACGCCGTAGCTGCGCGTGCGCTCTTTCAACAGTTCCAGCATCGGCGCGGCATTGTCAGCGCCGCTCACATCCTCGATGAACGAGACCTCGACGGGCAAGCCGGTCAGCAGATTGGCGGCGCGCATCCCTTTGAGCGGGATGTTGACCACCTGTTCGCCGCGCTTGGTGATGATGTGCTGCACCGCCACCTCCTCGACTCCATCGCGCCGCCGCGATGCGACGACGTGCATGATCGAGTCGGCGTCGGATGCCAGATGCTTAGCGATGGCGCGCAGCAGCTCCAGCGGGTCCTGGGCAGCCAGCAGCGCCTGATTGAGATCATAGAGCGTCTGTGTCTCGCCCAGGCTGAGCTCGGTACGGCGCAGCAGCGCGCGATTCTCGAACACGACCGCGGTCTGATCTGCCAGGCTGCGTAAGGCGCGCAAGACCTCGATCGGCGTCTCGACGGGGGTCGGGTGAGTCATGAAGATCACGCCGTTGAGGGTCTGCCCGATCACCAGCGGCACCAGCAGCATGGCGACGATGCCCTGTTCACGCAGTGCATTACGCTCGTCTTCGGTCAGGAATGGATCGCGTTCCATATCGGCGGCGTGCAGATACTCGACCGCGCCCAGTGCTTCATAGGCGGGATACGATGACAGCACGCGCCGATCGTCCGCCGGGAGGATGGCACTGCCGACGCGCCGCGCGACCACACGCAGGGTGGGCGGGGTGGTATCGGGTTCGACGAAGGCGAGATGGGCATCCTGATAGGTCTTGCCGCCAAACACGATGATCGCGGACAGGATCGACGGGGCGTCGGACGCGCCATAAATGGCGCTGGCGGCGGCATACTGGGCTTCTGCCAGCCGGTTGAGTCTACCATCACCGCTGGCGGGCGCGTTGGTGCCGCCAGACAGGGGCGTGTCGAGTGGGGCGGGACGGGTATCGAGCGGGTCGGACATCGGGTCTATTTCCACTCCCATACTTCCTCCCCCGTGAGCAGGCGTCGAATCTGACTGGGAAAGCGATCGGGATCGAGCGGCTTGCCCAGAAAGCCGTTGAACCCGGCTTTTTTGGCGCGGCGCATCTGCTCCTCGCTGGCTTCGGCGGTGACGGCGCACACGGTGGTTTCTTTGAGTTTAGGATTGGTGCGCAGCTTAGCGAGTGCCTGATAGCCGTCCTCGTAAGGCAGACGGATGTCCATCAGGATGAGATCGACGCGCGGGAGGGTATCTGCGAACTGGACGACCTGCCAGCCGGATGTCTTCCATTCGCAGCGCTGCACGCCCATGAACGCCAGCATCCGGGCGATCAGGACAAAATTGGGCACATTGTCCTCGACGACCAGCACATGCGCCTCACTGGGTTCAATCGGAGTCTGACGATTGGGGATGCTTTGCACGTCGTTCATGCCCGCTCCTGATGTATGACAAGACCTCGTCGGGAAATCTATCGATGTCGATCGGCTTGGAGATATACCCGTCGCAGCCCGCTTCCAGACTGCGCTCCTTGTCGCCTTTCATGACGTTGGCGGTCAGCGCGACGATCGGGATGTCGTGCAGATCGGGTAACGCGCGCAGTGTACGGGTGGCGGTGAGACCGTCCATTTCCGGCATACTCAGGTCCATTAAAATGATGTCCGGCGGCGGCGCCATGTGTTGGGCGATCTCGATGCCTTTACGTCCGGTGTCGGCTTCAGTGATCGTAAAGTCGGTGTCGGACGCCATCAGGATGCGACGCACGAGCATTCGGTTCTCGCGGTTATCTTCGATATAGAGAACTTGATGCACGATCACCTCGTCTCCGCTGGTCACCTGAGCAATAGCTACACTGTCTGACACCGCCGGGGATCGTTGGGACGAGATGATCACCGCCCAACTGACCGACCCGGTTGTAGGACTACTATAATTCAACTAGTTTAACACACGGCAATAGGTTTCCAACGCAAATCTGACCTCAAGTATTGACAAGTCTTTCAAATTAGGCTTATTCTGCAAGTGACGTGTGCAATATCGCAGACTCGTGCCCCCGCCCTGTGCGGGTATCGGAATCGATGAGCAGGACACCTTATGATGATGCGTGCAGCCGATCTCCCCGTTCAAATCTGGCTCGAAATGCTCGACGCGCACGATCAGGATGCGTGTGATGTCGTGGTCAAGATGGAAAACGGTCAGTACTATACCGCCATTTTCGTCACGCTGCCTTATCTGGGGCGGCAGATGGACTTGAGCTTCGAAATGTCGAAAGAGATGCACTATGCAGCCCCGGTGCGCTATGCCGCGCTCGAAATGCCGCATATCCTGGTGTCACACTGCGATTACGAGACGATCGAGGACACGATCGACAACCTGCTGGCGCTGGACGTGTTCGAGAACCTGTTCACGCAGGTGACCGACGACGACGAGATTCCCGAATCGAAAAAGCTGCCCGCCAAGCGCGCCACGCGCGAGGTCGCCGCTGTCGTCGTGAATGACGTGCTGCAGATGGACGACACAGGCGGTATGCCGCCGACGACCGTCGCCTGACGGCGAGGAAAATACACCCACCTCCATACAACACAACTGAGTAGAACTGGGTACAACTGAGCAGACGGCAGACAGATGCGGACGCATTATCCTGCCTACAGAGGCGCGGGTGCCGACAATACCAGCCGTGACCGCAGCGTCCACACCGCCGCCACGCCCATCCCCACGCACAGGATCAGCGGCGGGATCAGCACCAGATAGTAGCGCTGCCAGTCCAGCGGATTGACCATCAGACTCGCCGCCACCGTCACCGTCCACAGGCTCGCGCCGAGCATCAGTCGTCCGCGACCGCTGCGACGCCGGCGCCACCCGTCGATCAGCCCGACGCCGATCCCGATCAGCGCCAGCCCGGTCAGTAATCCGCCGATGATCACCCCAATGCCCTCGCCCAGCGGCAGCCCGTACAGGAAAGAGTCCCGGTACGCCGCAATCTCAGCGCGCACCGCCGCCGACTCGCCCCAGTAGCCGACCTCGTAAAACTGTGCCGGGCGCAGGAACGGCTGCAAGGCGATCGACTCGATGCGCTGTGCCGTCGTCATCGGGAGTCCTGGCACGTTGACCGTCACCTGAATGTCGATCAGGGCGGCGCGCTCAGTCAGCAGATCGCCCAGGCGCGCGCTTGGATCGTTCCACAAGGCGGGACTGAGCATGATCCACAGCCCGATCGCCAGCCCGCCGCTGACGGTCGCCAATGCGATCGCCTCGATCCGCCGCCGCCAGCCCGCCCGACGCAGCAGCATATCGACGCCGATCACGGCATAGGCGCCAGCGACAAAGACGATCGCGCTGTGTTTGCTGGCGAGCGCCAGCGCCGCCGCCAGCGCCAGCAGCGCCGCGACACTCACCCGCCGCCACGCCGGGGCACGGTCGTCCAGCAGCGTCCAGGCGCACGCCGCCGCGATCGCCAGCATCCCAAACGCCAGCATCGATCCTTCCTGCATGGCGCGCCGCCCGTTGAGCAGGATGACAGGATGCAGCGCATAGATCGCCGCTGCGATCATCCCGCCGGTGACGCCGCCGACCGCGTGCCCGCTCGCGTAGATCAGCCAGACGCCGACGGCGGTCAGCAGCGCCGATGACAGACGCGCGATCGTCATGAAGTCGCCTGCGGGGCGGTGCCCGGTGGTGAGGTTGTCGTCATAGCTCAAGCCCCAGTCCCAACCGGGGCGCGGCGGCAGGTCGCCGCTGTCGTATCCGGCGATGTGCCAGGAAGCGCCGATCAGGTAGCGGTTGACGCTGCCGTTGATCAGCCGCAGCACGCCATCGCCGTCGATCGGGTAAGGTGGACTGACCTTGAGGTAGTCCGGGTCGCGGTCGATCGTCAGCGCGACATAATCGTTGCTCATGTGAATCTGCATCGGCTCGTCGCCGTGAAATGGGACGATCACCGCGCCCGCGACGATATAGATCGAGAGCGCGATCAGCACGACAGCGCTGGCAGCACGCCGAATCATGACCTCACCCGTTCAGATCGATCGGATGGGCGTGGCGGACGAATGCCTGCCCGCGCAGCGACTCCAGCACGCCGTCGGTCAGCGGCTCGTCCAGCGTCAGCACCGTCAGCGTGCTGCCACCGCGCCCGGCGCGCCCGGTCTGCCAGGTGGCGATATTGACGCCGTTGTCCGCCAGCAGCGTCCCGACCTTGCCGATCACACCGGGACTGTCATAGCTGCCCAGGATCAGCAGATAGCCCTCCGGGATGAAGTCCATGCGGTAATCGTTGATCTGCACGATGTGGGCTTCACGCCGATCGAGCAGCGTCCCGGCGATGGTGATGGTTTCGCCGTCTTCCAGCGTGAACTGACACGAGACCAGGCTGGTATATTCGGCGGTGTGCAGCCCCCTGGCGCGCGTCACCTGGATCCCGCGCTCGTTCGCCAGCATCGGCGCGTTGATGTAATTGACGCTCTCGCCGAATGCCGGGGTCAGCACACCCTTCAGCAGCGCTACCGTCAGCGGCTTGACCAATCCCTCCATGTCGTCCCCGCGATACTCGACCGCGATCCGACGCACAGGCAGCCGCGCCAGCACGCCCAGGATCGCGCCGATCCGTTCAGCCAGACGCAGATACGGACGGGTCGTCTCGTACTCGACGCCGGGTAGAAAGGGCAGATTGACCACATTGCGATAATCCTCGTCGCGCAGCGCGTCCATGACCTGGGCAGCGATCTGGAGCGACAGGTCCTGAGTCGCCTCGACGGTGTTTTCCGCGATGTGCGGGGTGTGGATCACGTTGTCCATGCCGATCAGCGGGCTGTTGTAGGGCGGTTCCTGGGCATATACATCCAGTCCGGCGCCGCCGATCTGTCCACTCACGAGCGCCTCGTGCAGCGCGTCGGCATCGACCGCGCCGCCAAAGGCGGTGTTGATCAGCCGGGCGCCGCGCTTCATCAGCCCGATCGCCCGCGCGTCAATCAGCGTGCGGGTCTCAGCGGTGGCGGGGACGTGCAGCGACACGATATCGCTCTTGTTGAGCAGTTCTTTCAACCCGACCAACTGAATCCGCCGATCCTCGATCTGTTCTTCGCGGATGTACGGATCCGCCGCCAACACCTGCATCCCGAACGCCAGACAGCGCGCCGCCACCACCCGCCCGACGCGCCCATAACCGATGATGCCGAGCGTCTTGCCCATGAGCTGTGTCCCCGCCTGACGGCGGCGGTCGAGCAGCCAGAAGCCCGCGCCCAGGCTGTTGTGCGCCTCCACCAGCCGCCGCGCCAGTGCCAGGATCAGCGTGACGGTGTGTTCGCCAGCGGCGATCGCACTCACGCCGGGCGTGTTCATGACGACGATGCCGCGCACCGACGCCGCGTCGATGTCGATCCCGTTCAGGCTGGCGCCGACCCGTCCGATCACGCGCAGATTCGGCGCCGCGTCCAGCAGCGCGCGGTCGATGGTCACGTCGTCGCGGGCGATCAGCGCATGCACGGTCGGCAGGTAATCGCGCAAGGCGTCGGCGGTCGGGGCGATGGTGTGGACGATCAGGTCGTCCTCGCCGCGCAGCAGGCTCAAGCCCTCATCGGTGATGTCGGTGGCGACGACGACCGCGAACTGTTTTGATGGGGTCTCAGGCGTCAAAGCGGCATCCTTCCAAAGCGGCGCGCACATCGTGCAGACTCTCGAAAATATACGGGGTCACCCCGTCGAAGGCGGCGGCGCTGGTGTGCGCCAGATCGGGGACTGCCACCGTGACCATGCGCGCGGCGACGGCGGCGCGCGTGCCGTTGAGACTGTCTTCCAGCGCCAGACAGTCGGCGGGATCGACGCCGATCCGCAGCGCGGCTTCCAGATAAATATCGGGGGCGGGCTTGCCGTGCGTCACATCGTCACCGCTCACGCGCCGGGCGAACAGGGTTTCCCATCCGTGCGCGGCGACCACCGCGTCGATGATCGCCATCGGTGAGCTGGAGGCGATCGCGCACGGAATACCGCGCGCCTGCAGCAGCGCGATCAGGTCGGCAGCGCCGGGACGCAGTGCGGCGTCGGTGCCCACACGCGCTGCCATCGTATCGACCGCTTCTGCGATCAGCAGGTGAATAGGCTCGTTGAGCGCATAGGCTTCAGACAAGCCGCGCCAGAAGTCCGCCATGCGCATCCCGATGTAGCGGGCACGCACCGCCGGGTCGAGGATCAGATTGCGCCGGGTCAGGATGCCATCCTCGACCTGTTCCCAGATGGGTTCGCTGTCGATCAGCAGTCCGTCCATGTCGAAGATGACGGCGCGGGGGCAGAATCCATGCAAATTCATGTTTTTTCCTCGAAAGCATCTTTGAAGGCTTGCAGCAGATCGCCCTTGAGCGTCAGTCCTTCGGCGTCGAGCGCCAGCGCCAGACCGCGCTCCAGCACCGCCTGATGGGGTGTGCCTATCAGCCGCGCCGCGCCGGACGCGCCAATCGCCATAGGCAGGATCGGCGCCAGCGAGTTGACCCTGACGAACGCCTCGGACTCGTCGCGCACTTTCGCCCGCGTCACCACCCCGCCAAAGCCGACGAACAGATCGACCACGCTTTTCGCCGCCAGATCGCTCGACCCGTCCCCGACCATCATGCGGCGACCGGGGAGATCGCCCGCCATCTCGTTGACGATCTGCGGTTTGCCGCTCGATACCGTCAGCGGACTCTCGTCGTAGGCGAAATAGGTCTGCCCGTGCTGCGTGGCGGGGTCGTGATAGCGCCACCATTCTCCGGCGAGTTCGTCGTATTCCAGATCGACGGCGCGAATCCGATCGGGCGCCACGCCGAGCCGCGCGCCAAAGCCGCGCACCGGGTCAGCCAGCCCGCCGCTGATGATGAAGACATGCTTGCCCAGATAGTGCAGCGCGGCGATCACGCTGTCGGCGTCGGGCACCATCGTCTCGGCGTAGCGCGTCTCGATCGCCTTGAGCTGTCCGCGCGTCGGACGGATGGCAGCCAGCCGCTTGCCATAGACCTCACGCAGATCGAGATCGCCGTCCATCGCTTTTTGCGTCAGGACGGACACACGCCATTCTTTGCCTTTGAAGCGCGCCAGTTCGTCGATGCCTTCGATGGCGCTGAGGGTGCTGTCGCAGTCGAAGAAGATCAGGTCGAAGCTGGTCCAGCGGGTGTCGGTCATGGGTGAGCGTTACCGTAGGGGTGGGTAGGCGAGACGGGCTGATTGTACCAGAATGGTCATCAAAATGGCGCTATCCCTCCCCTCACCTTTAGGCATGGGGACGCTTACGACCTGTTTATCAGATTGCGGACAACATGCAAGAAGGTTTAGACTAAGCTTGTATCTCCACCTCGAATGTCAAAAAAAGGCGATCCGCCCATGCGACGTATCCTGACCGCTGCTATTGCAAGCCTGACCGTGCTGCTCGCCGCGTGCGGCGGCACGCCCACCCCCGCGCCTGCGCCGCCGACCGCCATCCCCGCGCCGACCGCCGAGGGGACGATCGAGCGTGCAGCCGACGCGCAGGTATTCTCACTGCCGACCGGGGACGATATTGCCGGCATTCCCGACACCGCGCCCGGTACGCTGGTGCTGCGCACCGACAATACCACGCCCGGCGCGCCCACCCGTGCCCCGATCGAATTCCGGGTGATCAGCCTGTATCAACAGGGCGGCATCGGCGGGGTGCCGCTCGACATTACTGTGTTTGCTGACGGACGGCTGATCCGCGATGGCGTCACCACCCGCCTCAGCACCAATCAGATTGCGCTCTTGTCCGAGCAGATCGTCGCGCTGCAATTTCTGGACATCGACGGCACCTTCAGCGGGGCAGGCGCGTCGCCGGATGTGTTTCAGTACACCCTCACGATCGAGTCGCCTCAGGGCGGGCGCACGCTGGTCACCCAGGACGGGATGACGCCGGACTCGCTGCTGGCACTCTACGACACGCTCAAGGGACTGCGCGGGACGTGAGCGGGGGAGGATGCGCCGTTGTTCAAAAGGCTATCCGCGGTGCGGATTATGAAAACAACCCCAACAGCGCATCACGAAATGCCCCAAAGCTTTGACTGCGATTGTGCTCTGGCTGCATATGCTTTGAAATATCCTGTGCAGCCCGTATTTTCTCTAAGCCACCAGGGTGATAATGTTTGAGCAGGCGTTCCAGGTGTTCCCATGTGCCGCCTCTGATCGCGTCCGAGTCACGATAAGGGGCTTGATGCGCCAGATTTGTGTCTACACGCGGATACGCCTTTCTGATCGCGTAAACATCCCCAAAAAACCACGCTTCCAATTCTTCAGTCGCAATGCGGTTGATGACGAGAAAATGCGTAGGCGAAACGGCGCGTGTCGTGAGACCAGCAGCGCGGGCGAACTGCTCCAGTTGCTGCTTCAGCACCAGGCAATCATCGTCATCACGGTCTACCAGCACGATCACACGCCAATCATCCTGGCGATGTTGATACGCTTTCAGACGATTGGGTAAATTCCGCAACAGGGCTGGTTTGCCTTGAAACGTAAAAATGTCGAACTCAAACGTGTGATCCCGCAAAATGCGCGGCACCAGCTCGATGAGTACCGCTTCGGCAGACGGTTCTTCGACATAGAAATTAAGCAGCATGTCCTTTTTCCTATGACCGACCGGAACGTCGCGTCCTGGGTCCGCCCGCATTCGTCAAAGGATCGCCAACTTCAAAATGCCCTTCCATCCACAGATCGCCCAACATGCCTCCGTTTGCCATGAATTCGTTGATGTTGGGCATGTCCGAGGCACGACGGACTTTCGTGTAGCCGTCCACGCCGCGATACAGCACCCACAGCTCGTTTGCTTTCAAGCCATTGACGAAAAATGGTGAATGGGTGGTGACCATCAACTGCGTTTTTGCGGATACTGCGCGGCATTCTTCTGCCAAATCATACAGCAGTCGAGGATGCAGCTGATTCTCCGGCTCTTCGATCCCGATCAGTCTGGGCGGGTCAGGGTCGAATAACATCGTCAGATAAGCCAGCATTTTGAGCGTGCCATCAGAGGCAAATTTTGCCATGATAGGACGGCTGAAAGGCGCATCCTTGATTTGCAGCAGTAATCGCCCATCCTGCATGACATCCGCGATCACCGATTCTAACCGTGGGACGCGCTGTGACAGACGATTCAGAATGTAATTTAACTGGTCGGGATTCTGTTCGCGCAGATGTTGGATCACGTTCGGCAGGTTATCGCCACTTTCCGACAAATGCTCCTGCGGACCCGTTTCCGGGGTGCCGCGTGTGTTGTCCGCACTCAGGTACGACAGATACCAACCGGTGATGAATTCACGCAGCGCGCTCACGCGCGGATGCCGCGCGAGCTGCCCCAGGGTATTGACCGCCAACACATCCGGCGCGCTCAGGCGTTCCTCGACCCGCTCGTCGCTTTCTTCTGGTACCTCGCCGCTGATGACCTGTCCTCTGCCATTACGAAAATCGAGAAACCGAAACGGTGCGCCATGTTGTTTGCCCCGCCGCCATGCGAGCCATTCTTCGGCGACGAACGGGCCCTTTTCATTTTCGTCGATCGCTAAATGATACGTGATGGGTGAACTATTGGGCTGCTCACGATATTTTAGTTCAAACCCAATCGATCCATTGGCGTCACGGCTGCGCAGTTCACGGAACCGATTACGTTTATCCCACGCTTTACGTAAGCCGACGCTGAAGCACTCCGCGAGAAACGCGAACACGTCGAAGATAGTTGATTTTCCGCTGCCATTGGGACCCAAAAACACAGTGAGCGATGTCAGGTTGGTCAATTCCAGATCGCGCAGCGCGCGGTAGTTCTTGATCTTTATGCTTTCGATGCGCGGTATCGCGCGTGTTTGTTCGGTCGTCATGAGTGCATGTCCAGTGAATTTCGCCTGTGCGCGATCATGATCAGAGTCTATCACGAAACGCGCTGTCACCCGCCCGAACCGTGTGTCCCCGCGTTTCAGACGGTATGCTTGCTGCTGCCAGTTTCATTGCGCATCAGGTGTAAAGGAAAATTTCGTATGCGATTGCGCCGTTATGTCTTGCACACATTCATCGCGGTACTGATGGCGAGCGGCATCGGGTCTGCCAGCGCGCAAACGGGGGGCGCGTCGTGCGACCCGGCGCTCGATGCCGACACCTACCTTCAGCGCGGAGCCGAAGCCTTTCAGAACGAGCAGATCGAAATGGCGATCGCCGAAACCCTGTGCGCGCGAGCCGCCGCGCCGGATAACGCGGTCGTGTATAACAACCTCGCTTATTTCCAGGTGCGCCTGGGAAATTTTGATGAAGCGTTCGCCAATTACACTGAATCCCTGCGACTCGACCCAGATAGTGTCAACACGCGGGTCAACCGGGGTGATCTGCTGCTCGACCAGGGCGACTCTCAGGCGGCGATCGTCGATTACGACCGGGCGATCGCGCTGCAAGCGACGGCTTACATCCACAATCGACGCGGCATCGCCCATTTCAATCTGGATGATTTCGCAGCAGCCGAGGCGGATTTCAGCGCGGCGATCACGTTCGACGCCGATGATGCGAATTTCGTGCGCAACCGCGCCGTCGCCCGCTTTCAACAGGGGCGCTACGACGAATCAGCAGCAGATTTCACCACTGCTGTTCAGCTCGCCCCAAATTGGGATGTGCCCGCCTATGGGGTGGCAGATGCCTACTTCGAGGGGGCGCGCTATGCCGAAGCAGGGACAGCCTATCGCGCTGCGGTGACCGAGTTCGGCCCGCGCGACATGGTCAATGCCCGTCTGCGCGCGATCGCGGTCGCCTTCTCAACGGCGTTTGCCGGGCGCGAACGCGCGCTGTCTCCCGACGCGATCGCGCCTGCGACCGCCCCGCGTCTGGCACTATTGGATCAGATACTCGTGGGAAGGTACGACGCCTCGGTGACGGCGCTGGCGATCAGCCCGAACGGGGATCGGATCATCAGCGGCGACGACAGCGGCGTGGTCGTGATCTCGGACACCATCACCGGGGGCTCGGTCAGGCGTGAGACATTTCCGGCGCCGATCCTTAGCGCCGCGATCGCCCCCAACCGCGCCGCCGTCGTGCTGGCAGACGGCGCGGTCATTTTGCTCGATGAGAACATCATGATACCGCTGATCATCGACGAGGGCAGCGCGGCGAACGCAGCCTTCACGCCCGATGGATCGCTGCTGGCGGCGGCGCTCACCGATGGCAGCGTGCAATTCTGGGATGTGCTGGGCAGGCGCGCTATCGGCCGGTTCGCCCTCGTCGATACGACGAACACCGCCAACCGGCAGAGTCCCAGCCCGCTGACGTTCAGCGCCGACGGTGCGACCTTCGCCAGCGTCACGGGTGACAGCCTCGTCCGCGTGTGGAATACGGTCAGCGCGGAAATACTCAGCACGTTCGACCTGGAGCGCCCTGTCAACGCCCTGGCTTTTAATCCCGCAGGCACGCAGTTGGCGGTCGGCGGCGGCAGTGGTCTCACGCTGTTCGCGCTGGCGAGCGGCGAACCCATCGCCAGTGTCGCTGTGACCGGATCGATCCTCGATTTACGCTTCACCCCCGACGGCGCGCTGCTGCTGGCGATCAGTGATCAGGGCGATTTAGCGCTGTTCGATGCCGAGTCACTCGATGAGCTCACGCAGATCGACGGAGGCAGCACCCCTTACACTGTCGCCGTTTTCACCCCCGATGGCACACGGCTGATCGCAGGGGGAAGGGTCGAAGGCACCCAGTCCAATCCGGTGCATGTGCTGGGAACGCTCAACACGGCGGTCACGCTGCAAACAGCCGGTCTCGCCCCGATCGCTGGCGACAACGGGAACACCTTGTCCCTGCTGACGGAAGTCCCGCCGGACGGGGTGATCGCGCAGGTGCGCGTGACCGATGCCAACGGGCAGACGGGCAGCGCGGTCGTCCGCTATTTCGCCGATGGTCGTCCCTCTGTCATCCTGGAGGCGCTGGGCAGCGATCGCGCCACGCTGGCATCGGCGTCAGACGGCATAGTCGCGCTGGCGCCGATCGTGCGCGGCACCGACCTCAGCGAGACACCTGCTGTCATACTGATCAATGCAGACGGGACTGAAAGCGCACGCATCGAGGACCCGCATCCTTTTGTCATGCTGAACGGCAGCAGCGGACTTGGCACGGTTGACCGTATGCGCTTCAGCCCTGATGGATCGCTGCTGGTCACGTCGGCGTATGCACTGATGCGCGTCTGGCGCGTGGATGACGGCGGCATCTGGCGTGCGGCAGCCGAGCTGATGACCGATTCGCAGCTTTTCGATGTGCAGTTCTCCCGATCGGGCAGCCTGCTCATCCTGCAATTGAGCGATGCGGTGGTGGTCTACACCGTGACCCCCACCGCCGATGGCGTGACCCTGACCGAGGTGGCGCGCATCGCCGTCGAGCCGGATACCCTCGCTGGCGCGGTCGCTATTCACCCCGACGAGACGCTGATCGCCATCGTCACAAAAACGAACACAGTACAACTTTGGGGAGTCGGGGCATGATCGCACGCCCCGCAGCATCGCTGGGGCGTGCCATACTGATCACCGCACGGACCCTGCGCGGCTGTGCGCCGATCCATAAACCCTGATTCGCTGTCTGGAACGGGTGGGCTGTTGCCTCAATAGCCCGCCCGCAGCCGACTCAGCCACTCGCGCGCGTACTGATAGGTCGGGTCGAGGGTGAGCGCATATTCCAGGTCGCGGATCGCGCCCGCCCGATCGCCCATGTTGTATTTGACCGACGCCCGACCGCCATAGGGCGCGGCGACCATCGGCGCCAGCCGGATCGCCTGTTCGTAATCCCACGCCGCGCCTTGCAGATTGCCCAGCGCGAACAGCGCGTTGCCCCGATTGAAATACGGCTGTGACGCCGACGGATTGAGGCGGATCGCCATCTCGAAGTCGGCATAGGCGGCTTGCGCATTGTTGAGCATGGCGAACGCCATCCCACGATTGTTGTAGGCGATACCGTTGTGGGGCATCAGCGTGAGCGCGACGTTGTAGTCGAAAATCGCGCCGTTGGCGTCGCCCATGCTGAAGCGCGCCCAGCCGCGATTGATATAATCGCGGGCGTCGTTGGGGGACAGCATGATCGCCTGGGTGTAATCGCCGATCACATTCTGCCACCACCCGCGTTGAAAATACGCCCATCCGCGCGCCTGATACCCGCCTGCGCTCATCGGCGCCAGCCGGATCGCGCTCTCGGCGGCGGCGATCGCGCCGTCGATGTCGCCGCTGCTGATCCGAGTGAGCGACTGTTGGAAATAATCCTGCGCCGACAACTGCTGCGGCGTCGGCGCGGGGGCGGCGCTGGCGGCGGCGATCGCCTGCTGCGCCTGCGCCTCGGCAGCCGGCGGTGCCGGATGCAGCACCAGATCGAGCGACTTGTTGAGATAGCGCTCGATCAGCTTGTCGATCGCCTCGTCGAAATAGCCGCGCGGCACAGGCAGCGCATTGTAGCCCTGCACCAGCGCCAGCTTGCCTTTCAGGTAGGGTTCGGCGGCTTTCCAGTCAAAGTCATCCAGAGTGAGCGGGACGAAATTGCGTTTTTCGTCGATCGCCGTCTCGATCTCGCGCCGCACCCAGTCGCCGGGTTCGGCGGTGCGAGCCAGGGTATCGGCGTGCAAAATCAGAATAAAATGAGCGCGGGCGCGAATCTGGCTCAGGATCGTCTCCGCGAACGAGCCGGAGTCGATGCTGTCAAAGTCGAAAAAGACGTCCCATCCGCGCGCCGTCAGCGCCTTGAACAGCGCCAGCGCGGTGTAATAGCTGCTGCGTCGATAACTGATGAAGACCGTCTTTTCGATCGCCATGTCTGCTCGTCCTGTCCCGTCGAGATGCCCCGCCGAACCGTTCACCTCTATGATAAACTAAGCGCATTGATTCTCTAAATCACCGCGCGAGTGTGAGCCGATGCCGCAGCCGAAGATTCAGCCCCGCCTTCCCAAAGGGATGCGCGACTTTTTGCCCGCCGAGATGATCAAACGTGAATACGTCTTTGCAATCGTGCGCGACGTATTTCACCGCTTCGGGTTTGAGCCGCTGCAAACGCCCGTGCTGGAACTGCACGAGACCTTGATGGGCAAATATGGCGAAGACGCCGAAAAGCTGATCTTCAACGCGCAGCATCCCGGTGGCAAGGAAGAATTGTCGCTGCGCTATGACCTGACCGTGCCGCTGGCGCGGGTGGTGGCGCAGTATCAGAACGAGATCACGCTGCCCTTCCGCCGTTATCACATCGCCCCGGTGTGGCGTGCCGAACGTCCGCAGCGCGGACGCTACCGCGAATTCTACCAGTGCGACGCCGACATCGTGGGCGTATCCGGCATGACCGCCGACGCCGAGATCATCGCGCTGATCGTCGCGGTGCTGACGCGGCTGGGCTTTCCACAGTTCACGGTCAAGATCAACAATCGCAAGCTGCTGACAGCGATCGGGCTGTACGCCGGGGTCGAGGGTGAGCCGCTGGCACAGTTGTATCGCAGCATCGACAAATTCGATAAAGTCGGCGCGGAGGGCGTCGAAAAAGAGCTGACCGAGCGCGGCTTGCCATCCGATGTGATCGCCAAAATCATGACCCTGATTGCGTCCGACGTGGCGCCGTCCGAGCGTCTTGATTTTGCAGCCCGTATCATGGGCGATCACCCCGCCGCCGTCGCCGCTGTCCGCGAGCTGCGCGAGCTGGCGGCGCACCTGGCGGATGCCAGCGTGCCGACCGATCGCTGCGAGTTCGACTTCACGATGGTGCGCGGACTCGGCTACTACACCGGACCGATCTTCGAGACGCTGATCACCGAGCCGAACCTGGGCAGCATCAGCGGTGGCGGACGCTACGACGACCTGATCGGGCTGTTCCGAGGCGAGACGCTGCCCACGACCGGGACGGCGTTGGGGATCGAGCGCATCATCGACGTGATGGACATCCTGGAATTGTATCCGGCGGGCATCGGCGGCACGGTGGTCGAGGTGTTCGTGAGTGTGTTTGGCGACGACACCCGCCCCGACTCGACCCGCCTGGCGGCGGAGCTGCGCGCGGCGGGCGTGCGCACCGAGCTGTACATGCAGGACAAGAATATCGGCAAGCAGATGAATTACGCCGACAAGAAGGGCGTCCCGGTGGTGGCGCTGCTGGGCGCCGATGAGATCGCGTCCGGGTCGGTCAAGCTGAAGCGGCTCAGGGATGGGCAGGAGGTCACGGTCGCGCGCGGACAGGCGGCGGAGGCGGCGCGTGGGCTGCTGAAATAACCAGCAGGTTGTTAAAATTTTCGTCCGCCAGAAAGCGGATCATCGACTGCGCTTCGGTTTCATTGCCCGTAGTCGTGCCTGGAGCGTGAACATCTCCGGCGCGCGCGACTCCAGATCGCGCCGTGCATCAGCAGCGCTCGCCAACAGTTCTGCCAGATACCCATCGACTACCTCACGGTGACGCAGATAGTAGGCGATGACCGCGCAGACATCCGCCAGCGTCAAAGCATCGTAGTTGTCCACGATCTGTTCCGGCGAGTCTCCATTGCGGAATCCCGTCACCACCGCTGACAGGGGGACGCGCGTATCACCGACGAGCGCGATCCCGGTGGCGTTGATACGGATTGGGGCGATAAGTGTATCGATAGTGAGGGTGATCATTTTTCTTTCGGCTGTTGATCAATTCAGTCGATCGTGATGATAGGCGCGTGTCCTTTCGTCTTCAACAAGAAACAGGCATTTTTGCGCCCTGATCGTACACACAGTGTGCAGCCCGACCTGCACGGCGGGGCTGCACCCTATCATCGCGCTACTTCAGCTCCAGGCTCAGCTCCCCGACCAGCCGCGCCACCATCGTCTTGAAGTCGTCCAGGGGCAGCGCGCCCAGGTCTTCATCTGTGCGCAGACGCACGCTGACCGTCCCGGCGGCGGCGTCCTTGTCACCCACGACCAGGATATACGGGATGTGCTGTTCGCGCGCAGACGCGATCTTGGCGCCCATACGCGCCTTGCTGCCGTCCACCTCGACGCGCATCCCGATCGCCTTCAGCGTCTTTGCCACCCCGTTGGCGTACTCGATATGCCGATCCGCGATCGGCACCAGCATCGCCTGCACGGGCGACAGCCACACCGGAAACGCGCCGTTGAAGTGTTCGATCAGGATGCCCGTGAACCGTTCCATACTGCCAAACGGCGCGCGGTGGATCATGACCGGGCGCTGACGCGACCCGTCCTCGGCGACGTACTCCAGCTCGAATCGTTCCGGCAGGTTGTAATCGACCTGCACCGTCCCTAGCTGCCATTCGCGCTTCAGCACATCGCGGAAAATGAAGTCGAGCTTGGGTCCGTAGAACGCCGCCTCGCCCTCCGCGACATGATAACGCAGCCCGATCTCGTCGCACGCCTGAATGATGGCGGCGCTGGCGCGCTCCCAGTTTTCATCGCTGCCGACATACTTGTCGCTTTTGGGATCGCGGATGCCGACGCGGGCGCGATAATCCGTGAAGCCCAGCGCCCCGAATACATACTGGATCAGCCGGATCACCGCTTTGTATTCTTCCAGCAGTTGATCGGGCGTGACGAACAGATGCGCGTCATCGACCGTGAAGCCGCGCACGCGCGTCAGTCCGTTCAGCTCGCCCGACTGTTCATAGCGGTAGACCGTGCCAAATTCCGCCAGACGCACGGGCAGATCACGGTACGAGTGCATATCGCTCTTGTAGATCATGATGTGGTGCGGACAATTCATCGGCTTGAGCAGGAATTCTTCGTCGTCCACCTGGATCGGCGCGTACTGGCTGTCGGCATAATACGGATAGTGCCCCGACGTGCGGTACAGATTCAGGTTGCCGATATGCGGCGTGACGACCGGCAGATAGCCACCGTCGATCTGCGTGTCGCGCAGCCAGCGCTCCAGCAGGTCGCGCAGCACCGCGCCGCGCGGCTTCCACAGCGGCAGCCCCTTGCCGACCAGCGCGCTGAACGTGAACAAGCCGAGCTTTTCCCCGATGATGCGATGATCGCGCTTGCGCGCCTCGTCCAACTGCGTCAGATAGTCCGCCAGATCAGCCGACGACTCGAAAGCCGTCCCGTAGATGCGCGTCAGCTGCGGACGCTTTTCGTCGCCGCGCCAGTACGCGCCAGCAGGCTTCTTGTAGGTGATATTGACCGCCTCCGGGTCGATCTCGCGCGAATTGGCGACATGCGGTCCGCGGCATAAATCTGTGAAGCTGTCCTGCGTGTAGAACGTCAGTGTGGACGCAGGGGCGGCGATCTCTTCGCCGTTTTCATCGACGCGCCCATGTACGAGGTCTTCGATCAGCTCACGCTTGAATGGCTGATCCTTGAACTGTGCCAGCGCTTCATCAGCGCTGACCTCGCGCATACTGAATGAGACGCCCGACGCGATGATCGCCTTCATGCGCGCCTCGACCCATGCTATATCCTCGTCGGATGGCGAGACGGGCAGTTGAAAGTCGTAGTAGAAGCCGTCGGCGATCGGCGGACCGATAGCGAGCATGGCTTCAGGAAAGCGTTCCAGCATCGCCTGCGCCAGGATGTGCGCGGCGGAATGTCTGATCTTGTACAGTTGGCTGCCGAGATAGCCGTTGTCTTGCGATGCCATACCTGTTTACTCCTCGATGGGGATTATGAATCCTGATTATAGCGTAGGGATGTATAAGGGTGCGTCCGACTAGTGAGCGATGCAGCCGTTGTCGAGGCGATCTGCCTGCATTTTCAATCCACCAGCCCTTCCCACTCCACCATCGCCTCATGCAGCGCCGACTCGGTCTGCGTGTAGGTCGCGCCCAGCTTCGCTACCTCCCCGGCTGCGCCAGACGCGCTGGCACGTTCGAGCTGGTTACTCACATCCGCCAGCTGCGCTTCAAACTCCAGAATGCGCGTTTCGAGCGCCTCCACACGTTTCTTGCGGGCATAGGGCGTGAGTCCGCTCGGATGCGCGGCATTTTTGGGCGCGGACGCATGGTTGTGCGTCCCTGCGGCGGCATTTTTGCTGGGTGACGTGGACATGCCGTTTTTCGCGGCGGCTCTGGCGTCGAGATAGGCGCGATAGCCCCCGATAAAGGTCTCGAACGATCCCGGCGCTGCCGTCCAGATGTGCGTCGCCAGCGCGTCGATCAGATAGCGATCGTGGCTGACCAGCAGGATCGTGCCAGGAAAGTCGGCAAGCACATTCTGCAAAATTTCCTGACTGGCGATGTCGAGATGGTTGGTCGGCTCGTCCAGCACCAGGAAATTGGCGCCGCTCAATGCCATTGCCGCCAGCGCGACCCGTCCGCGTTCGCCGCCGCTGAGGGTGGCGATCGTCCTGAATACATCATCGCCCTCGAACAGAAACGCCGCCAGATAATTGCGCGCTTCCCCGACCGTCATCGGCTTGGCGGACGTGACCACATCCAGCAGGGTGCTGTCGGGATCGAGCAGCTCGTGCGCCTGAGCAAAGTAGGCGATCTGCACCGCCGCGCCGATCTTTACCTCGCCCGCCAGCGGCGACAGCGCCCCGATCGCCGTCTTGATGAACGTGCTTTTGCCGACGCCGTTGCCGCCGATCAATGCCGCGACCTCGCCGCGCCTGAGCGTCAGGTCTGGCGCCGTGAACAGCGGCTTGCCGGGATAGCCGACACGCAAGCCGAGCGTGCGCAGCACCAGATCGCCTGACCGGGCGGTATCGCCCAGAGTGAGCGCCATATCGCGGCGCGATCGCGGCTTGAGACGGGCGTCGTCGCGCAGCATCCGCTCCAGGCGGGTGCGCCGACCCTGTGCCTGTCTGGTATTCTGCCCGGCGAGATTGCGACGAATGTACTCGACTTCTTTGGCGACGAATTCCTGCTGCGACTCGAATTCTTTCAGACGGCGTGCGTGCCGCTCTTCGCGCTGTGCGGCGTAGCGCGAATAGCTGCCCCGGTAGCTTTCGAGCGCGCCAAAGTCCAGCTCCCACACCGTGTTGGCGACCGCATCCATAAAGTAGCGGTCGTGACTGACGACCAGCACCGCGCCGGGAAATTCCTTCAGATAGCCTTCGAGCCAGGCGATCGCGTCGATGTCGAGATGGTTGGTCGGCTCGTCCAGCACCAGCAGATCGGGCGCCTCCAGCAGCAGCCGCGCCAGCAGGGCGCGCGTCTTTTGTCCGCCGCTCAGGACACCCAGCGTGCGATCGCCGTCCTGCGGTGTGAAGCCGAGTCCGTGCAGCACCGTCTTGATGCGCTGTTCGTAGGTGTAGCCGCCCGCCGACTCGAACCGTTCCTGCAGCACACCATAGCGCGCGATCAGCGAGTCGGGGGCGTCGGGCGCCGCCATCCGCTCGGCAAGATCGCCCAGCTCGGTCTCCAGCGCGCGTACCTCGGCAAAGGCGCTCAGACATTCCTGGAGGATGGTGCGATCGCTCAACACCTCAGGTCGCTGCGGCAGAAAGCCGATACGCAGCCCTTTGGCGCGCGACACCGATCCGTAGCTCGGCAGGTCGGTGCCCATCAGCAGCGACAGCAGTGTCGTCTTGCCCGCGCCGTTGGGTCCGACCAGGGCGATCCGGGCGGCGTGCGCGATCTCGACCGAGACGCCGCTGAAAATCTCGTCGTTTCCGAATTCTTTGGCGAGGTCTCTCGCCGTCAGCAGCGACATAGCTCGTCAACCCTTATCATGAATGTCGGGAATACAAACCGGACTCCTCGTGATGCGTCCGCGCGGCGGGCTGAGAAACCATCTGAATATTTCTATTCGGTAAAATGGAAGGTTTACCCAACCATTTAGAACCGAAGCGGAATGTTGTCGCAGTAGTGAGGGTATGTTCTGGTTGGCGTCCATTCGCCGTCTCCTCAATGCCCTCACTATCTGATTTTCAGATGGGTTCTCATGTCGTCTCTGTTTCCCAATCCTCGATCTTCAAGCCCGTCACCCGTCCAAATTCCCGCGTGTTATGCGTGACCAATGTAAGTTCGTTTGCCAATGCGACAGAGGCAATCATCAGGTCGTTGGGTCCAATGGGAGTTCCCGCTCGTGTCAGTTCAGCCCGAACGCGAGCGTAGTGTTCCGCAGCGGCATCGTCGAATGGCAAAGATACGAACCGTTCGGCAAATGCGGGCTGCCGCGCCATCGTGACATCGGGTGTATCGCTTTTCATCGCGCCGAAGTAAAGCTCGGCTCTCACCACTGAGCATACGACAATGTCACGCTCGTTTTCCGCCTTGAGCCGCGCTGTGACATGCTCCGAGCGATGGTTGAGGTGGCGGATGCAAATATCAGTGTCGAGCAGATATTTCATTCCAGCGGCTCACGTACTTCATTCTGACCCTGTTCCCAGCGCTGAATGGGCGTTTCGGCAAGAATTCCAGCCGTCCGGTCGATGAATTCGTGCCAGTTCATCCGTTTGTAGGCTTCGACCTCCAAATCCTGACGCAGCGCGGCACTCAGATGCTCGATCAGGCGGGCTTTCTCCACCAGCGGCAGTTGATCCGCCAGTTCAGCGATATGTTGGTAAGCGATCATTACTTTCCCTCCTCACGAACTTCGCCATTATCATACACCCGCACCTGACCGCCGATCCGCTTCGGCAGCAGCACATCGCGTGCTTGTGCCAGCGTGCGCGACATACGCTCATCATTCACAATCTGAACGAACAACAGGTCAGGTGGTACTTCCACTTTCCTGAACAAGAATAGTCAGATGGTTTCTGAATCACGCCACCTGCCAGATGAAGCCCGGCGCGCCCATCGCCATGCCGCCATCGATGTTGACGACGCGCTTGTCGAGATAGATGAACGGCTCGACCGGCACGATCACATCCGCCATCACCTGGATCGGCGTATGTCCATGCACGATCTGTTCACCGCCATAATAGCGCAGATAGTCGCGCATCATCCCCTCTCCCTTGCGCTGTGAGGCAAAAGCGCGATGCTGCGAAAAGTCGCTCACCAGGTCTTCCCAATCGCCGGGATCAGGACTGTTGAGCGTCGCGCGGAAGCTGGCGTTGACGCCCTCGATGGTCGGCGCGTGCGCCAGGTACAACCCGGCATCGGCATGGAGGAGCAGCCTGGGTCCGAGACGCATGATCGCGGGCAGATTGCGGATCCAGGCGATATGGCGCGGGGTCAGCCGTGCCATATCCGCATCCTGTCCGCCGTTGCGCCGCCATGTCTCGATGAAATGTCGATCCTGCCTGGCAAAGCGATGGGCGGCGAGAAATTGGATCTCGTGATTACCGAGCAGACAGCGCACCTCCCCGCCGACGGGCGCGCACTGGCTTTGCAGACGCATCACCAGGTCGATCACGCCGATTCCATCGGGACCCCGATCGACCAGATCGCCCAGAAAGATCAGTTTAGCATCGCCGCCGCACCACGCGCCTTCGGCATCGATCAGTCGGACACCCATCAGCAGCGTGCGCAGGCGGGTGGGCTGACCGTGAATATCGCCCATGAGAAAGGTCTTCATGTGTTCGTGCTTCCGTGCGCCGAGCGGCGTCTGATCGCGTGAAAAATCGCCCGTATCATATCATAATGCGAGTCCACACCAGCGGATCGATCAGCGGCGCGGTGTCGGTCGGCGGCGGCGGGATGATCACGCCTTGCAGATCGTATGCCAGCAGGGTGATCAGCACGATCAGCGCCAGGATCAGCATGATTAACCGGTTGCTGGTCCAGAAACGCGGCGAGTCGGCACTGTCGTCGTTGTCATCATCGGGCGTATCGTCGTCGAGGTCGTCGAAATCGCTGAGTTCATAGGGATCGTAGGGATCGAGCGGGGGCAGCGTCTCGTCGGTCGCGGCGCGCTGCCGCATCGTGCGGTAGCGCGCCCGCTTGAAGAGCGGCGCATTCTGGTCGGTGGAGTCAGGCGGGGTCACGGGTTCAGTCTCCGTAAATCATCGTTCCTGGCGAATGCAGGGGTTTGGCGTGCCAAACCCTGTTTGAAACCGGCACGGCACGCCATGCCACTACGTTGAAAAAGCGCATCACTCAAATGGATTCTTATGCGTCCCTGGTCAGCATCCGTTCCAGCATACCCAAAAAAACGCTGGTGTCGAGCGGCTTGGGAAAGTAAGCGTTGAATCCGGCTTTGAGCGCCTGGGCGCGCAGCTCCGGCGTGTGGTAGGCGGTCGTGGCGATCAAAGGCAGATGCGCGGTCGTGGCGGCGGCGCGCAGCTGACGCAGCAGGGCGAACCCGTCCATGCCCGGCATCGCCAGATCGACCAGCACACCACGATAGCCATCGGGCTGCGCTTCCAGCAGCGTGATCGCCTCATAGGCATCATGCACGATGGTGGTAGCGATGTGAGCAGACGCCAGCATCATCGCCGCGACCTCGGCGCTGTCCGGTTCATCATCGACGATCAGGAGGTGGCGATCGGACATGATACGGCTCCTATTGAGCGTGCCAGGCACGCAGCGATTCGGCAAATTCCGGCATATTGACCAGCATATCCAGCAGCCCATCGACGAATTTCGAGGCGTTGAGCGGCTTGGTGATGTGATTGCGAAAGCCAGCCGCCAGCGCCCGCTCGCGGTCGCCACGCATGGCATGGGCGGTCAGCGCGATCATCGGGATGGCAGACAAGATGCTGTCCTGACTCAGCCGCAGCATGAGCTGCCATCCGTCCATGACCGGCATCGACAGATCGGACAGGATAAAGGCGGGCTTGCCCGGGCTGCCGTGCAGCAGCGCCAGCGCCTCTGCGCCGTCGCGCGCCAGCGACACCTCGGCACCCGCCATCATCAGCATAATCTCCGCGATCGCGCGGCTGTCGTCCTCGTCGTCTACCACCAGCACCAGCCAGCCGCCCAGGGGCATTTTTGAGTCGATCCATTTGTGCGGCATGATCAGGCGCCTTCGCTGGTCAACGCCGGGGTCACGGTCGGGACGGGGACGATCGGCAGGGTGATGGTGAAGGTGCTGCCTTTGCCGATCTCGCTTTCGACGGTCACACCGCCGCCCATGAGCTGTGCGAGCCGCTGCACGATCGACAGTCCGAGTCCGGCACCGCCGGTCTTGCGCACCGAGTCCATCTCGACGCGCCGGAATTCCTCGAAGATCAGATGGTGCCAGGTCGGTGAAATGCCGATCCCGGTATCATGCACCTGGATACACAGGCGCCCGCCCTGATTGCGTACCAGCAGATCGATCGATCCCTGTTCCGTGAATTTGACCGCGTTTTCGATCAGGTTGCCGACGATCTGGGTGATGCGTTCGTGATCCCCGACGATCTGCGCGGGCAGTGTTTCGTCGAGCGTGAACTGAAAGGCGAGATTCTTGCCGGTGACCCGTTCTGCAAAATCCTCCTGCCAGCTGCGTGCCAATTCGTGCAGGTCGAACGGCTCCGCGACGATCTCGATCCGTCCAGCGTTGATACGCGACAGATCGAGGATGGCATTGATCAGACTCAGCAGTCGATCGCTGTTGGCGACCACGCGCGTCATCATGTGTTTGATCTTGTCGGCGGCGCCTGGCTGTCCGGCGTCCATCTGCATGGCGATGCTGGAATAGCCCAGGATAGCGTTGAGTGGGGTGCGCAGCTCGTGGCTCATGATTGCCAGGAATTGATCTTTGAAGATCAGCGCGGCGTTGAGTTCGTTGACGCTGGCACGCAGCTCGTCCAGCAGGCGCAGACGCTCGACGATCTGCGTCAGCAGCGGCGGCAGCTTGTCGAAATATTCGCGTTCTTCAGGGGTGAAGGTGCGCGGCGCCGAAAACGAGATCATGATCGCACCCATATGACGCTCGTAGCGGTAGAGCGGCACGATGATCAGGCTGTGAATGTTCAGATAGAGCAGATTGCCGCGTGCGATCGGATCGACACGGGGATCGAGGCTGACATTCTCGATCAGCAGATTGGTCTCTGGCTCGTCGATATACAATTTAGGCAGAGAAAAATCACTGGCTGGATAGCGCATGCTGATCGGCAGGGTCGGCACCGTCACGCCAGCGCGGGTGTAGTTGGCAGCGATCTCGACCTCGATGGTCGTGCCATCCGGTCCAATGATATTGGAAAAAAAGGTCAGTGCGTCGGCGTGTTCTGCGACGCCAATTTTGGAGAGCTGTTCCAGCAGGTCGGCGGCGGTCAGCGCATCACCGAGCGAGTCGCTCAGGTCGATGATGTCGATCGTCTGTTTCACTAACTTTTCGAGCATCAGTTCGCGCAGCTTGCGCGGGGTGATGTCGTAATAGGTGCCGATGATGCCCTCGATCGTAGCATCAGGCGCGCGCAGCGGTATCTTGGTGGTGGTGGTGTAATAGACCTCCCCGGTCGGCGCGATCACCCGTTCCTCTTTGTCGCGCATGGGCTCACCGCTGGTCATCACGTGCTGGTCGTCGCTGTGGTAGGCAGCCGACTCCGGCATTCCCAGATCGACATCGCTGCGCCCGATCACCTTCGCCGGGTCGGGCTGTCCCAAGTCCACCAGCATTTGACGGTTGACCCCGCGATAGCGCGAGTCGCGGTCTTTCCAGAAAATACGCATCGGCAGGTTGTCGATCACCTGTTGATAGCCTGCCGCTGTCTGGCGGGTGGCGGCTTCGGCGGCGGCGAGTCGCGTTTCCAGGTCGGTGATCCGTGCCTGTGCCGCTTCCAGCGTCAGAGAGGGGGTCGGCTGTGGGTGCGATGGGGTGGTGTCGTCGAGAGAGGACACGGGTGGCTCCTGATAGTTGAGCGTGAGCGCTGAGACGTGAATGCTAAAGCGTCGGATCGTCGGCAATATCGGCACAGATCGTCCGGCGTGGAACGGGCGAATGCACGATGATCGAGGTGGTGGTGTGGGCGTAAGGCTTCACCTGGCGAAAGAAGGCTTCCAGCGCGCCTACACTGGGGACGGCGATCCTGACCACGTAGCAGTCTTCCCCTAACACATGATGCGCTTCCAGGATATTCGGCATCGCTTTGATGATTTCCCCCAGGCGATCGAATTCTCTGCCGCTGTTCGCCAGTCGGACGTATGCCACGACGGACGCCCCTACCCGTTTGAGGTCGATCTCGGCATGATACCCCTTGATTACGCCCGCGTCTTCCAATCGTTTGACGCGCTCCTGTACCGCCGGCGGAGTCAGCCCGACGCGGCGACCAGCTCGGCATAGCTGATGCGGGCATCTTCCTGGAGCGCGTGCAGAATGCGCCAGCCGGTCTCATCGAGCAGCTTCTCGTGAGCTTCGATTGTCGGGGTCGTCATGGCTGAACACCTTTGATTCACAGGTGGACGGGTGGTAATGGTTGCCAATGGTTCTGTCAGCAAACGCGCGATGATCATATCATGATTTCAGATAACGGAACGCGCCAGGAGCCGAAAACGACTATGTCTTCAGAATATCCCCTGTTCATCTTTGTCGGAAGCGAACCCCGCCGCGCCGCCCTTGAATCGGCAGCCACGACTCGAGAGTGGTCATTGTGCGCAGCGCCCGCAGATGCGCTCTACGGCACGCTGGCGCAGGTCGTCGCCTTCTTTCCAGATGCAGTGGTCATCGAGGACAGTGGCGATCCGATGCCGCACGAGATCGTCATGCACCTGAACTCGATCCATTTCGAGCCGCTGATCGTGATCAGCGACTCGCCGGAAACATGGGACAGCGATATGGGAACGCGCATGGTCGTGCTGGCGAGCGATACCTCGGCGTATGATGTGCTGGATGCAGTGCTGGCACAGATGAACGACGCCGAACCGATGTGGGCGTAGGACGCATTATTATGCGTCCTTATAATGTCATCCCGCCAACCACGCTGCCCAGGCACGATAGCGCGCTTCGGCGGAGGCGGCACGGTCGAACGCCTGGTTCGCGTTGGCGGTCTGCCCACTGAGCAGACTCGTATAGGCGGCAATCGCGTCGATCATGACAGCGGCGCGCAGTTGATTCGGCACGCTGGCACAGGCGGGGGCGGTGAGCGCGTCGGCGTTGCCCGCCACCGCCTGCATGTTGGTGATCAGCTCGCGCACGCTGGTGGCGGGCAGCGCCACCACATCGATCTGGTCGGCATAGCCAGCGAACTGGACGCGGATCGGCTCGATCTGTCCATACCATGTCGCGGCGCCGCACCCCTCGCCGCTCCCGCGCGCGACATTCAGCGCCACCGGCGAATCGGCTTCCACAAGTGCGCCCACCTGCCACAGCGTCCCGGTCATGGCGGCGGTCGCATCGTTCAGATTGGCTTCCACGAACGCCAGCGCGCTCGGATCGACCCCTCCCGCCGCCGACAACACGCGCACGCGCTCGATGGTGTGATCCATCAAGCCTAAAAGCGACGCGCGCGCGTCCTCATAGCAGGGCACGGGCAGATTGGGCACCGTCACCTCGGACGAGTATCCCTGTTTGAAAATGAGCTGCTGGATCAGCGCGCCTGGATTGTCCTCGGCGGCGATCGTCTCCGGCGTGACCGCTGTGAAGTCGGCGTAATTGTCGGCTTGTAAAGCCCACCACGCCGCCAGGTCAGCGGGGCGACAGTCCGCGATCGTCCCGCCGACCGCGACG
>Ga0163154_10000515_pt1 | contig 59720 bp, 58 predicted proteins | sample OliLakLV19MP9P1_FD_148649 | JGI IMG/M metagenome (GOLD analysis project Ga0163154, IMG submission 148649) | Freshwater microbial mat bacterial communities from Lake Vanda, McMurdo Dry Valleys, Antarctica - Oligotrophic Lake LV.19.MP9.P1 | ecosystem: Environmental > Aquatic > Freshwater > Lake >...
GAAGTAAACGCACAACCACGAAAGGATTCCTATGCTGTTCGAATTTCCGTCCGACAAAACTGTGACCGAGACTGCGGCTGCCTTGCGGGTCGCCGTTCAGGCCAATCACTTTGGCGTCATGCAGATTCACAACCTCAAAGAGACCCTGACGAAGAAGGGCGTGGAGTTCGCCCGCGAATGTCTGATCTTCGAGGTTTGCCACCCGCAACAAGCGAAGACAGTGCTTGAACAAAACATGAGCGTCTCCACCGCACTGCCCTGCCGGATCTCCATCTACGAGGAAGGCGGCAAAACTGTTCTAGCAACATTGAAGCCCACCACTCTGCTCGCGCTGTTCAACACGCCGCAACTAAAACGCGTGGCGCAGGAAGTGGAAGACACGATTGTCAAAATCATGAAGGAAGCGGCGTCCGGTTGAGAAGCGGATGCAATTTCAACACAGAAAATACATTATTATGAATACACCATTGATCGTCCTAATCGTGCTGCCCGCGCTGGCATTGGTTGTCGTGATGTTCGTTGTCGGCATTTACAACAAACTTGTCGCCTTGCGCAACCGTTTCAAAAACGCTTATGCGCAAATTGACGTGCAGCTCAAGCGACGCTACGACCTGATTCCCAATCTGGTCGAGACCGCGAAGGGTTACCTCAAACACGAACGCGGCACGCTCGAAGCCGTCATCGCCGCGCGCAATGCCGCCGCGTCCGCCAACACCGGCGCCGCCGCCAATCCTGGCGATCCCGCCGCGATGAAGCAACTCGCCAGCGCCGAAGGCACGCTCACCGGCACACTCGGCCGCCTGTTTGCCCTCTCCGAGGCTTATCCCGACCTCAAGGCGAACACGACCATGCTGAGCCTGATGGAGGAACTGACTTCAACGGAAAACAAGGTCTCCTTCGCCCGGCAGGCGTATAACGACTCGGTCATGACCTACAACACGCAGCGGGAAGTTTTTCCAAGCAGCGTCATCGCCGGCACGTTCCACTTCACCGCCGCCGAGCTGTTTGCCATCGAGGAGGCGGCACAAAAGGAAGCGCCGAATGTCTCCTTCTCCTAAAGGGAGTTAACGCATGAATTTTTTCGAGCATCAGGACAAAGCGAGGAAGAACACGAAGATACTGGTGGTTTATTTCGTGATCGCGGTCGCCTGTATCATCGCGTCGGTGTATCTGGCCAGTTTGCTGATTTTTTACGGTGCCAACGCCAAACTCCAGTCTGGCGCCCTGCCGCCCGAACTCGTGCTGTGGGATCCCAAGCTTTTCCTCTACGTCGTGCTGGCCACTCTCGGGGTTGTCATCATTGGCAGCCTCTATAAAACCGCCGCCCTGGCCAAGGGCGGCAGCGCTGTCGCCGAATCGCTCGGCGGACGGCTCCTTAATCCCAGCACGACCCATCCCGAAGAGCGCAAGCTGCGCAACGTGATCGAGGAAATGGCCATCGCTGCCGGCGTCCCCGTCCCGAAGATTTATGTGCTCGATGACGAAAAGGGCATCAACGCTTTTGCAGCAGGCCACGCCCCGGGCGACGCCGCTGTTGGCGTCACGCGGGGTTGCATGACTTTGCTCAATCGCGATGAACTGCAGGGCGTCATCGGCCACGAGTTCAGCCACATCCTCAATGGTGATATGCGGCTCAATCTGCGTCTCATGGGAGTCATTTTTGGCATCCTGTGTCTCGGGGTAATCGGGCGGATCCTGATCTACTCGCGAGGCCGCGGTAGCCGGGATCGTAATCCGCTGATGCTCCTGGGACTGGCCCTGATCGTCATCGGCGCGATCGGCGTCTTCTTTGGCCGGCTCATCCAGGCCGCGCTCAGCCGGCAGCGAGAATTCCTGGCCGATGCCTCCTCGGTTCAGTTCACCCGCAATCCGGCGGGGCTCTCCAGGGCGCTGCAAAAGATCGGCGATGCCGGCTCGAAACTCGAATCCGCTCACGCCGGAGAAGCCAGCCACATGTTCTTCGGAAACGGCCTGGGCAAACCCTTGTTCGGAATGATGGCCACCCACCCGTCGCTCGCCGAACGCATCCGCGCCATCGATCCCGGTTGGGACGGGAAATTCAAGACTGCCAACGTCGCAGCGGTTGCAGCAGAGTCGGCGCGCGAAAAGGCCAAACCAGCGTCATCGCGATCTCCGTTTCCACCGATTCCCGGGATGCCTGGCGCGGGCGCTGGCGACGCCGGGTTCGCCACCAATGCCGTCCTGGTGGGTGCCGTGCTCCCCCATCTGGGCAAGCCAACGCCGTTGCATCTGCGCTACGCCGAGGCGTTGCGGAATTCATTCTCAGAAAAGGTTCAGTCCGCCGCCCGCGAACCGCTCGACGCGACCTTGCTCATCTACGCGATGCTCCTCAGCCCGGACGAAAACTTGCGCGCGAAGCAACTGACGGAACTGGCCAGGCGAGCCGCGCCGGGGATGGGCGACAAAACCGCCGCCCTCTGGCCGGAAGTCGCGCCCATCGCCGCGCGCGCCCGGCTGCCGCTCGTGAACCTCGCCTTGCCCGCGCTGCGTCACCTGCGGCCCGACGAGTTAGAGCAATTCAGCCAGGCGTTGCAATGGCTCATGGAGAGCGACGGGCAGATTGAACTCTTTGAATTCGTTCTTCAGAAAATCGTCCGTCGCCACCTCGCGTCGCAGTCGGGTGAAATCCGCCCGCCCTCCATTCAATACCCCACGCTCAAACCGCTCGTGCCGGATTGCAGCGTCGTGCTCTCGGCGCTGGCGAACGTCAGCAGCAGCAACGCCGGCGAAATCCAAAAAGCATTCCGGGCCGGCGCGCCCTATCTGGAGTCGAAGGCCGACGGGCTGCAACTCCTGCCGCGCAAAGAATGTGGACTGGAACAACTGGATACCGCACTTGACCGCCTCGCGCTGGCCGCGCCGCAGATCAAAAAGAATTTGCTCGAAGCCTGCGTGCAGGTCGTCGGTGCGGACGGGGTGGTCCAGGAACGCGAAGCCGAATTGCTCCGCGCCATCGCCGACACGCTGGATTGTCCGATCCCGCCGTTTGTGGAGATTCCGGAAAGCCAAATCCAAACGCGACAATCAATAAAATGAATCCGTGGCTTTCACTGTTACCGCCGCTGATTACCATCGCGATAGCCATCTGGTCGAAAAAAATACTCCCTTCGCTTTTGATAGGACTGTTAACCGGCAGTTATCTTTTAAATCCCACAGTCACCGGTGGTTTTGCAACTGCCGTGGACCAGATTGTGAAAACCCTGACGGACAAGGACAACCTTCAGGTGCTTCTGTTTCTGTATTTGTTCAGTGGATTAATCGGCATTGTAAAACGCTCCGGCGGTATCAAAGCGTTTTCCGACAAGGCCGACAAACACATCAAAAGTGAAAAGGGAGTGTTCTTCACCTTGTGGGCCTTGATTCCCGTGACCTTCATTGATTGCGGATTCCGGATTGTTGGCGCCGGGTCCATTACCCGATCTCTTGCTGAAAAGCATAAAATCGCCAGCGAGCGGCTGGCCTTCATGCTGAACAACACCGCCAGTCCGGTGGTGGAACTGATTCCCATTGCCACGACCTACGTGGGATTTAATGTGGCCATCATCACCCAGGGATTGAAAGTGGCCGGAGTCACGGAAAACAATTCCGCCTACACCATCTGGCTTAAAGCCATCCCCTTTGAATTTTTCAGCATCGTGGTCATTCTGATCACCTTCCTTTCCATCTTCGTTCAATTCAAGAAAGCCGACCCCAAACCTAAAGCACCGCAGGGCGGCAAACCAGAAATGAGCATGAACATGGAAGATCCCAAACCCGTGATAAAACCACGGGTGATCAACCTCATTGTTCCCATGATTTCTGTAATTCTGTTGAGCTTTTTCTTCTTTTGGCTTTTCGGAAGAGAAAAATCGGGCAGCGCCTCCATTGTATCAGCGATCACCAACACGGAACCGAACCGGGCCATGCTCGTGGCACTGTTTATCTCAATCGTTGTTACCGCGATCTTTTACGTGTTTCAAAAGTATAATCTAAAACAACTGACGTCCGATGTTATCTCCGGTGGGAACGAAATCATGACCACTCTGGCGATTCTGGCCATCGCCTGGCCCTTGGCTGCGGTTTCACAAGAGCTGGGGTTGAACGATTTTATTCAGCAGCAGTTGGGAAGCTCCCTGCCGGCGTGGAGTGTTCCGGTTTCGGTTTTTCTTTTATCTGCTGCCGTAACTTATTTCATCGGCTCAGGCTGGGGAGCCGCTTCACTGATCATGCCTTTCGCGATTCCCCTGGCGGTGTCGGTTGGGGCCGGCATTCCACTGTGCGTTGCCGCGGTGATTACCGGAGGAACGTTCGGAGATGTTACTTCACCCGTTGCCGGAATGACGAATATGTCATCGAACATTGCTCACGCCGACCACACAAAATATGTGAGGTATGCCGCACCCTATAATTTTACCGCCGCAGGCATTGCCCTGATCCTGTTTTTGATAGCCGGGTTTCTCCAATGAAAGAACTTGTCGACATTTGCGGGGGGGGCGATCGCGCGGTGTAAGCAACGAAGCAGAATTATGTGCCAATCGAAGTCCATAAGAAGAGCGGTGGTTGTTGCCGGCTTGGCCCTCGTGCTGGCCGGCTGCGCCTCGCCGCCGGAACGGACCGCGCTTGCTGATCCGAAGGCCGCCGCGACCGCGCCGCAGAAAGTCGCCGAGCACACCGACACGCGCCAGAAGTTGCCGGTGCTCGACGAGAATTCCGCACTCAGTAACTATCTCGCCTACGCCGCGCTGAATAATCCGCAACTGGAGGCGGCGTTCAACCGCTGGAAAGCCGCGCTGGAAATGGTCTCTCAGGCGCGCACGCTGCCCGACCCGCGCTTCAACTACGGCTACTTAATCCAGGAAGTCGAAACGCGCGTCGGACCGCAGGAGCAACGCGTCGGACTCAGCCAGATGTTCCCGTGGTTCGGAAAATTGAAACTGCGGGGCGAGGCCGCGTTGGAAGGCGCGAACGCCGCGCAGCAACAATACGAGGCTGCCAAATTGAAACTTTTCGACGAGGTCAAGCAGGCCTACTACGAGCTTTACTACGTGGGCCGCGCGATTGGGATCGCTGAGGAAAATGTCGAGCTGCTGAAGTATTTCGAGGAAGTGGCGCGCTCCAAATACGAGGCCGGCCAGGCGCTGCACGCCGACGTGATCAAGGCGCAGGTGGAGTTGGATCGGTTGCGCGACCGGTGGCGGACTTTGCAGGACGTGAAGAATCCCACGCTCGCCCGGCTCAACGCCGCGCTGAATCGTCCGGCCGCAACCCCACTGCCCTGGCCCACCAATTTCCCGCCGGCCCAAATCACCACGAACACCCCCGCGCTGGTCCAACAGCTTGTCGAGTCCAACCCGGAGTTAATGAGGCTTGATTTCCTGGCCGAGAAGGAAAAGGCGAACATCGCGCTGGCGAAAAAGGAGTTCTACCCGGACGTGACGCTGGGAGTGGATTACGTCCAAACCGGACCGGCCCGGATGGCGGGTGTCGCCGACAGCGGCAAGGACCCTGTGATGGCAGGGTTCTCGATCAACATTCCGCTTTGGTGGGAAAAGTATCGCGCCGGCGTGCGCGAAGCCGGGAGTCGTTACGCCGCCACGCGACTGGAGCGCCAGGACCGTGCCAATGCGCTCACCACCGACCTGGCGTTGGCCTTGTTCAAATTCCACGATGCCCAACGTAAAATCGCGCTTTACCGGGATGCCCTCATTCCCAAGGCAGACCAGAACGTAAAGGTAATTCAGCGTTCGTTTGAGTCAGGCAAATCCGATTTTCTCTCGCTCATTGATGCCGAACGCATCCTGCTCGAATTCCAACTGACCTACGAACGGGCGGTCGCGGACCGGGAGCAAGGACTCTCCACGGTGGAGAAATTGGTTGGCGGAGAAACGTCACGGCTCACCTCCGAGAAAGAAATGAAACCATGAAGCTGCCTCGCGCCAACCTACACCTGAAAGCCACGGTCGCAGTTTTGGCCCTGGCCACGCTGGCACTCGCCACCGTGAGCTGCCGGAAGAAATCCGACGCCGTTGCCCAAGCCGATCACACAGGCACGAACCTGCAATCGTCCGCGATGCAGACCAATCATGGCAGCACGACGGGAATGGACCAGTCCATGCCCGGCATGAAGATGCCGATGCCTGCGGCCACCAACGCGCCGGCCACGGGTGCGACGAACATGGGCGATATGCCGATGCCCGGCGCAGAGCACGCTGGACACGCGGCAGGCGCAGCGGCCACCAACGAGGTTGTTCCCGGTCGCGGCCCGGTGGATCTGGACCAGGCGCAACGCCAGTTCATCAACATCCGCACGCGTCCCGCCACTCGCACCAACGCGGTGGTGACGATTCGAACCGTCGGCATCGTGGCCTACGACGAGACAAAGCTTGCTAACGTCAACGCCCGCATCATGGGCTGGGTGGAGAAGCTTTACGTGAACACGCCCGGCCAGTTCGTCGAGCAAGGCGGGCCTTTGCTGGACATCTACAGCCCGGAATTGTATTCGGCCCAATACGAATACCTGCTGGCTTACCGGCATTGCGAGCGGCTGAAACACATTCCGTCGAAAGACGCGGCCCAAACCAACAACGTCGTAAACCAGGAGAGCATGACCGAAGCGGAGACGCTGGCGGCATCGGCCCGCAAGCGGCTCAAGCTTTGGGAAATCACCGACGACCAAATCCGCGCGTTGGAGACGTCCGGCAAACCGACCGACACACTTCAACTCCGCGCGCCCGTCAGTGGTTACGTGATTCAAAAGAACATCGAGCCGGCACAGATGGTGCGGCCCGGCATGACCCTCTACCGCATCGCGGACCTCACCACCGTGTGGATCAACGCCAACATTTACGAATACGAACTTCCCCTGGTGAAAGCCGGACAGAAGGCAGCCGTGACCGGGGGCGCAAATCCTGGCCGCGTCTTCGAGGCCAAGGTGGATTTCATCTACGCGTATTCCGACAACAAGACCCGCACCACCACCGCCCGGCTGGTGATGGATAATCGCGATGGACTCTTCAAACCCGACACCTATGTCAACGTGGAGATCAAGGTGGATCAAGGCGAACACCTGATGGCGCCGGCGACGGCGGTGTTTGACACCGGCACGCGGCAGTATGTTTTTGTCGAATCGGCGGAGGGCCACTTTATCCCCAGGCGCATTCAGCTCGGGGCCAAAGTCGGCGATCAGTTCATCGTGAATGAAGGCCTGGCTGAGGGCGAGAAGGTCGTGGTGGATGGCAACTTCCTTTTGGACAGCGAGAGCCAGCTTCGCGCCGCCGGTTCGGGCGGAGGCCATCAGCATTGAGCCACATGGACATGGAAAAAACAAAGCACCCCGACCCGGCGGCTGGTAAACCAGCGCAAGAGAACACTGCTTTAGCGCAGCCCGGCGGGCCGGTTCGCAAGGAAATGATCGTCGAACGCATCATCGGCTGGTGTTCGCACAATCAATTCCTGGTGCTGGTGGGCATCCTCTTTCTCATCGTCGCCGGGATCATCGCCGTCCAGCGCGTGCGACTGGATGCCATTCCCGATTTGTCCGACGTGCAGGTGGTCGTGTTCACCGAATGGCCGGGTCGCGATCCGCAACTGGTCGAGGATCAAATCACTTATCCCATCGTCAGCGCGCTGGCATCCGCGCCCAGCGTCAAATATGTGCGGGGCCAGACGTTCTTCGGGCTGTCGTTCGTAAACGTCATTTTCGAGGACGGCACGGACATGTATTGGGCGCGCTCGCGCGTGCTGGAATATCTGAATCAGGTCATGGGCGATTTGCCACCCGGCATTCGTCCGACGTTGGGGCCGGATGCCACGGGCGTCGGCTGGATTTTTGAATACGCACTGGTGGATGAAACCGGCCAGAACAGTCTCGCCGATTTGCGCACGCTTCAGGATTGGACGCTGCGGTACTATCTGCAAAACACGCCGGGCGTGGCGGAGGTCGCCAGCGTCGGCGGCTTCGTCCGCGAATATCAGGTGGACGTGGACCCGAACAAGCTCCTCGCCTACCATATCCCGCTGCCCAAACTCGTCGCCGCCATTCGCGATTCCAACAACGACGTGGGCGGGCGCGTGATCGAATTCGGCGAAACCGAATACATGGTCAAGGGCGTCGGCTACATCAAAACGCTGGAGGACATTGAGAAGGTCGCCATCGGCGTGGACACCAACGGCACGCCGATCACAGTCAAACAGGTCGCCAACGTTCACTTCGGCCCGGACATGCGGCGCGGCGTGCTCGACCTCGACGGCCGGGGCGAGGCGGTGGGCGGCATTGTGGTGATGCGTTACGGCGAAGACGCGCTCAAGACCATCAATGCCGTCAAGGCCAAGCTCGAAGCCTTCAAGTCGTCGCTGCCGCCGGGCGTCAAAATTGTCACCGGCTATGATCGCTCGGAGTTGATTCTTCGCGCCATCAACAATCTCAAAACGACGCTGATTGAGGAGAGCATCATTGTCGCCCTGATCGTCATTCTGTTTCTCTTTCACATCCGCAGCGCGCTGGTGGCCATTCTGGTGCTGCCCCTGGCGATTCTGCTTTCATTCATCGCCATGGTGGCGCTGGGCGTCTCGTCGAACATCATGTCGCTGGGCGGGATCGCCATTGCCATCGGCGTGATGTTGGACGCGGCGGTGGTGATGATTGAAAACGCCCACAAGTGGCTCGAACGATGGCACCAGGCCCGCGCCAAACGCGACCAGGAAGGCAACCCGGCCCTCACGCCCGCCGAACGGGAGATTGCCGACATGACCCGGCTGGACGTGGTGGTCTCGGCCGCCAAGCAGGTGGGCCGGCCGCTGTTCTTTTCCCTGCTGATCATTACGGTCTCGTTCCTGCCGGTGTTCGCGCTGGAGGCTCAATCCGGCCGCCTGTTCAAGCCGCTGGCTTACACGAAGACCTTCGCGATCTTCTTTGCGGCGCTGCTGTCCGTATCCATCGTGCCCATCCTGATGCTGTGGTTCATCCGGGGTAAAATCAGGGCCGAAAACCGGAATCCCGCCAGCCGCTTGCTCGCCTGGGCCTACCGTCCGTTGGTCAACCTCGTGCTGCGCTTCAAGTGGCTGACCCTGCTGCTGGCGCTGGTGATTCTGGTCATCACCTGGATTCCATTACAGCGCATCGGCTCCGAATTCATGCCGCCGCTCAACGAAGGCACCCTGCTGTTCATGCCCACCAGCGTCCCGGGAATTTCCATCACCGAGGCCAAGGACATTCTGCAAAAGCAGGACGCGTTGCTCGCCAGCCACCCGGAGGTCGAACGCGTCTATGGAAAAATTGGCCGCGCCCGTTCCGCCACCGACTCCGCCCCGCTCTCGATGACCGAAACCGTCGTCACCCTCAAGCCCGAGGACCAATGGCGGTCGGGGATGACCTTCGACAAGATCAAAGACGAACTCGACCAACTGGTGCGCACGCCCGGCGCGCCGGCCATCTGGTGGATGCCCATCCAGACCCGCATCGAGATGATGGCCACGGGCATCCGCAGCGAGATCGGCATCAAAGTGCTGGGGCCGGACCTAAGCGTGATCCAGCAGGTGGCGGAACAGATCGAAGGCGTTTTGAAGAAGGACCCCAACAGCGCCACGGTCTTCGCCGAACGCGTCACCGGCGGCTACTACGTGGATTTCAACATCAACCGCGACGCGATCGCCCGCTACGGGCTGACGGTCGGCGACGTGCAAACCATCATCGAGTCGGCCATTGGTGGGAAGACCATCTCCTCGACCGTTGAAGGCCGGGAACGTTATCCGATCAACGTTCGTTACGCCCGCGATCATCGCGAAGATTTGCCGGCCTTGCGGCGCGTGCTCGTGCCCACGCCCACTGGAGCCCAGGTGCCGATGGCACAGTTGGCCGACATCCAACTTCGCACCGGACCGCCCGCCATCCGCGACGAGAACGGCATGCTGGCCGGATTTGTGTTTGTGGATACCAAGAACACGGACCTCGGCACGTACGTCAACCGCGCCAAAAAATTGATCGCGGACAAGGTCAAGCTGCCGCCCGGCTACTTCCTCTCCTGGGGCGGCCAGTATCAATACATGCTCAAGGCGCGCGAAACGCTGAAACTCGTCATACCGCTGACGCTGGTGATCATCTTTGTTTTGCTTTATCTGAATTTCAACAACGTCACGGAAGCCCTGATCGTACTTTTGAGCATCCCGTTCGCGCTGATCGGCGGCATCTGGCTGGTGTGGCTGCTCGACTACAATTTCAGTGTGGCGGTGGCTGTCGGCTTCATCGCCCTGGCCGGAGTCGCGGCCGAAACCGGGGTGGTGATGATCGTCTATCTCGACGAGGCCTGGAAGCAACTCCGCAAAAGCACGGCCAAACCAACGCTCGACGGCCTTTACCAGGCCGTCAAGGAAGGGGCCGTCCAGCGCGTGCGCCCCGTAATGATGACAGTGTGCTCCACCATCGCCGGCCTGCTGCCCATCATGTGGAGCCACGGCGCCGGGGCGCTCACCATGAAGCGCATCGCCGCCCCCATGGTCGGAGGAATGATCAGTGCCACGATTCTGACCCTGATTATCATCCCCGTGATCTATTTCCTCTGGCGCAGTCGCGGAGTCGAAGTCCCGCCCGCTGAAGCGAAACCGGTGCGCAAGCTGTTGATTGCCTCGATCATCATTGGAGCATTGGTGCTGGGCGGCGGTGGATGGTGGTTGTGGCATAGCTTGAGCGGTCCGTCCCAACCCACTGCGGTCGTAACCACCCAGACCGTCGGCCCCTATCAGATCAAAGTCCTTGGCGAAGGCACGCAACTTCGCATGGGCGACAAGGCGATTCGCATCGAAGTCACCGACGCCACCGGCAAGCCGGCGGATGTGGGATCCGTCTGGCTCGAACTGCGGATGGACATGCCCGGCATGGCGATGCAGGCCGCCGCGCAATTGGAGAAGGGCCAAAGTCCCGGAGTCTTCAACGGCACCATCCGGCCCACCGGCCAGGGCGAATGGCACGCCAGCATCGGTTACGAAAACCGGCAGGGGAAGAACTCGGCGAGTTTCACGACCCGTGTCGGCCCCTGACGAAATGACCGGAGATCAATTATGAAAGAACACGAACACGCAACCAAAGATAAGCCGGAAACGAAGCCGGCGCGTGACGAGGTCGCCAAGAAGGCCTACGCTCTCTATGAAAAAGAGGGGCGTCCACAAGGGCACGACAAGCAGAATTGGTTGGCGGCTGAAGCCGAGATGTCGGGCCACGGCTCGGATGAACATAAAGGTCACGGCGACCATCACGCGCACATGGCGGCGGATTTCCGCAATCGGTTCTGGATCTCGCTGGTCCTGACTCTGCCGATTCTCGTCCTCTCGCCGATGCTCCAGAAGTTGGTGGGGGTGCGGGAAGCGATCCATTTTCCCGGCGACATTTACGTTCTGTTCGGTTTCTCCTCCGCCGTCTTTTGGTATGGCGGATGGCCCTTTCTCAAAGGCTTGTTCGATGAGCTGAAGGCCCACAAGCCGGGAATGATGATCCTCATCTCCGTCGCCATCGCCACCGCTTACCTTTACAGCAGCGCCGTGGTGTTTGGTTTGACCGGCAAGATGTTCTTTTGGGAACTGGCCACGCTCGTGGACATCATGTTGCTCGGACACTGGATTGAAATGAAATCCGTGATGGGCGCTTCAAAGGCTCTGGAGGAATTGGCGAAACTCATGCCGTCCGACGCCCACAAACTCATGCCCGACGGCAGCGTGAAAGACGTGCCGCTCGGTGACCTAGCGGTCGATGACAAAGTCCTGATCAAACCGGGCGAAAAGATTCCCGCGGACGGCGTCATCGTGGAAGGAGAAAGCTCGGTCAATGAAGCCATGCTCACCGGGGAATCAACTCCGGCCGCCAAAAAGACCGGCGGCAAAGTGATTGGCGGATCAATCAACGGTGAAGGCTCGCTCAAAATCGAGGTGAAAGGCACGGGCAAGGATTCATTTCTGTCGCAGGTGATTGATCTGGTCAAACAGGCCCAGGAAAGCAAATCGAAAACCCAGGACCTTGCGAACACCGCCGCTCTTTGGCTCACCATTGTGGCGCTGGGCGGCGGCGCGATCACATTGGGAATTTGGCTGACTCTGATGGGAAAAGATTTCGCTTTCGCCATCGAGCGCGCTGTCACCGTGATGGTGATCGCTTGTCCGCATGCGCTGGGTCTCGCTGTGCCGTTGGTCGTGGCTGTGTCCACCGCCCTCGCCGCAAAGAACGGCCTGCTGATTCGCAACCGCGTCGCGTTCGAAGGCGCGCGAAAATTGCAGGCCATTATCTTCGACAAGACCGGCACACTCACGGAAGGACGCTTTGGCGTGACGGACACGCTGCTGCTCGCGCAGGACATCGACGAAGAAACGCTGCGTCGCTACGCGGCTTCGGTGGATGCGAATTCCGAACATCCCATTGCCAAAGCGATTGCCGACGCTTCCGAGAAAAACTCGCCGGTGGAGAACTTCAAAGGCATTGCGGGCAAAGGCGCGGAAGGCCGGGTCGAGGGCAAGGAGATCAAGGTGGTGAGTCCGGGCTTCCTGCGCGAACAGAACATTGAGATGACGGACGAACGCGTCGAGCCACTGCAAGGACAGGGTAAGACGGTGGTGTTTGTCCTCGTGGACGGGGCGCTGAAAGGAGCGATGGCCCTGGCCGACATCATCCGGCCCGAATCGAAGAAGGCCGTCGCGGCACTCAAGGAAATGGGAATTCGCTGCATGATGCTTACCGGCGATAACGAAGCGACCGCCAAATGGGTTTCGGACCAGATCGGTCTGGATGAATACTTCGCCGAAGTCCTGCCGCAGGACAAAGCCGCCAAAGTGAGAGAAGTCCAGGCCCGGGGCCAGTTGGTGGCCATGACCGGCGACGGCGTGAACGACGCCCCCGCATTGGCGCAGGCTGATTTGGGAATCGCCATAGGAGCCGGCTCGGATGTCGCCGTCGAGACCGCCGACGTCATTCTGGTGAGAAGCAATCCCTCGGATGTGGTGGCCATCCTGAAGCTTTCCCGCGCCACTTACCTCAAGATGATTCAAAACCTGGTCTGGGCCACGGGCTACAACGTCGTCGCCATTCCGCTGGCGGCCGGGGCACTCTATGCGTGGGGCGTGCTGCTCACTCCCGCCCTGGGCGCGGTGCTGATGGCGGCGAGCACGGTGATTGTGGCCGTCAACGCGCGACTGCTGAAAATCAAAACCGACGAAAGAGCCGAAGACAAGCCCGACGCCAAAGCCGAACCCAAGCCTGACGCTGAAGCCAAAGCCGAGCCCAAGCCTGAAGCCAAAGCTGACCCGAAGCCGGAAGTTCAACCCGAGGCGAAAGAAGAGACCGAACCTGAAGCCAAGGTTGAGTCCATGACGGAATCGAAGCCCGAATCACAGCCTAAAGCTGAACCCAAGCCCGACGCTGAAGCCGAACCCAAGCCTGAAGCGAAGGCCGAGCCGCAGCCCAAAGCCACGACGCCATCCGATTTGACGCCGCAGATCACCAAGCGGGCGTATGAACTCTACGAGAAGGGAGACCACCAAGGCAATTCAGCCAATCAGGACTGGGAGCAGGCAACGCGAGAGATCCAAAAAAATGCTACCGAAGCCGAAGCCGAACCCAACCCTGAGGCAAAAGCTGGGACACCGTCCAATGTGCCACCACAGACCGTCAAGCGGGTCCACGAACTCTACGAGGAGCTAGGGCGCGAGGACGTTCAAGCAGTGCAGGATCAGGAGAAGTCGGAGCGGGAGATTCGGAAAGATGAACCCAAAGCCGAACCTCAACCTGAAACAAAATCATGAAAGAACACATCGCACATTCCGGAGCTTGGGGCCTCGCCCTGATCGTAATCGTGGTAGCCTCATGGCTACTCTACCGCTACCTCGCCCCGAAGACATGGAAGGAGTGGGCCAGCGCCGGTGTGGTCCAGGCATTCATCATCGCCCTCTATGCGGAGATGTACGGCTTTCCGCTCACCATCTATCTGCTCGTCCGGTTCTTCGGTCTCGATCAGACCAATCTCAACGCCAGTCTCTGGTCCACGCTGCTGGGGGTCGGCGAGATGGGAATGATGATCGCGATGATCCTCGGCTACATTCTTCTGTTCGCCGGCTTTGGAATATTCATGCAGGGATGGCGTCGGCTTCATCGCGTCCGGCAGCAGCATAGGCTCGTGACCGACGGACTCTACGGGCTGGTGCGGCACCCGCAATACACCGGACTTTTCATCGCGCTGTTCGGCGAGGGTATCGTGCATTGGCCCACCGTTTTTTCCGTCGCGCTATTCCCCGTCATCGTTCTCGCCTATTATTTTCTGGCGCGAAGTGAGGAGAGAAAAGTCGAGGAAGAATTCGGCAATGAATATCGCGAATACCGGAAACGGGTGCCGATGTTTATCCCGCGCTGGGGTCAATGAGGTGCCATGACCAGCACGCGAGACGAAACGTCCGATTGAATCTCTCCAGCCCACGGGCAACCGAAATCGAAAGCACAATTAAAACAAACCAGAAACAACAACGAACATGAACCCAACCAATACCAAAGCAATCGACCCCATCTGCGGAATGACCGTGGACGAGGCCACCGCACTCCACGCCGAACGCGATGGAAAGACTTTCTACTTCTGCGGCGACCACTGCCGGAAAAAGTTTCTGTCCGCGCCCGCCGGTGCCAAGCCGGAGGGCAAATCTGGATGCTGCTGTGGATAATGTCCACGCGCACGAGCCCAGCAGCCGTAACGAGAAATGAATTTGCGAATACATTGTTCGCTGAAGCAGCAAAACCAAAGAAGCCCACAGTTGTGAAAATGAATCCATACCCAAAATTCGCCGCGATGATCGCGACCTCCACGATCGTGATGTTTGGCCTCATGTATCTCAATACCTACGCGCTGGACCACATCTTCTTCAGCGAGACCCGCGCTTACATGGCGCTGGTCATGGGCGCGACGATGGCCGTCGTCATGCTCGGCTTCATGCTGAAGATGTATGACAATCGGAAAGCGAACATTGGCATCTTCGTGGGCAGCGCAGTTGTTTTCGCCGCGTCGCTTTGGCTCGTGCGCAGTCAGGCAACGGTGGAGGACGTCTCCTGGATGAAGGCGATGATCCCGCACCATTCGATTGCGATTCTGACGAGCGAGCGCGCACACATTTCCGATCTGCGTGTTCGGAAGCTCGCGGACGGCATTATCGAAACGCAGCGCAAAGAGATCGCCGAGATGAATGCGCTAATCGAAGACCTCGAGAAGAAACGATGAAGCCATATCCGCAAATGCAACTTGGAATGATCGGCCTCGGAAGAATGGGGGGCAACATGGCGCGCCGTTTAATGGCCGCTGGATATACGGTCAGCGTCCATTCCGCCACGGCGAAAACGCGGGAGGCGTTTGCCAAAGAGACAGGGGCCTTTGCCGCGTCGTCGCTCGACGAACTGGTGGCGAAACTGAAAGCGCCGCGGGTGCTATGGCTGATGGTCCCCGCGGCAGTCGTGGACAAGACCTTGAACGATCTCGCGAGCAAGATCCAGAAAGGTGACATCATCATCGACGGCGGCAATTCCTATTACATTGACGACATCCGGCGCGCAAAGGAACTCGCTCCCAAAGGCATTCAATACGTGGACTGCGGCACGAGCGGTGGAGTCTGGGGTTTGGAGCGTGGCTACTGCCTAATGATTGGCGGCGAACCGGAGACAGTGAAATACCTGGACCCGATCTTCTCGACGCTGGCGCCGGGTGTCGGAGCTATTCCGCGCACGCCGAGCCGCGAAAAGATCGAGGGCACCGCCGAGCAAGGCTACCTGCATTGCGGTCCCAATGGTGCCGGCCATTTCGTCAAAATGGTGCATAACGGCATCGAGTATGGCCTCATGGCGGCCTATGCCGAAGGGATGGGAATCTTGCGCGGGGCCAACATCGGCAAACAGGATCACGCCAGTGATGCGGAAACCACGCCTTTGCGCGACCCGGAGCACTACCAATACGACTTCAATCTGCGCGACATCGCCGAACTCTGGCGGCGCGGCAGCGTGGTCGCCTCATGGCTGCTCGACCTGACGGCCAGCGCCTTGGCCCAGGACCCGGCTCTCGCACAGTTCGCCGGAAGGGTTTCGGATTCCGGTGAGGGGCGATGGGCGATCAAGGCAGCGATTGACGAAGCCGTGCCGGTGCCAGTGCTCAGCACGGCCCTCTACTCACGCTTCAGTTCACGCGGAGAGGCGGAGTATGCCGACAAGCTTTTATCCGCAATGCGGTTTCAATTCGGCGGACACCACGAAAAGCCATCCGTGTAAATGGAAAGCTACGACAAGAAATGAATCGAACTCGGCAAAGTATATCCTGACATGCCCATCAATCATCAGCTGAAAAGTTCAGCAAGCCCAGTGGAGGCCAGCCGCGAGCCGTTGTCTCTTCTGGCAATCAACGGCGGTTCGTCGAGCATCCGGTTTGCGCTGTATGGGGAGGTCGAACCGTTGCGGCGGCGGCTGGTGGGGAAGGTGGATCGCGTCGGTCAGAGCGGCATGAGCTTGACCTTCAAGGACTCTTCCGGAACACCATCGGACCGTCGCACCATCAACGCGGATGATCACCATTCGGCGGTCGCTTTTCTAATAGATTGGCTCGAAACGCAGCAGGTGTTTGCCTCGGTCAGAGCCGTGGGACACCGGGTGGTGCATGGGATGACACATAGCGAACCGGAACGAGTCACGCCAGGGTTGCTCGATGAATTGCGCCGCATCACGCCGTATGACCCGGAGCATCTGCCGCTTGAGATCGAATTAATGGAGGCGTTCCGCCAACGCCATCCTGAATTGTCTCAAGTGGCGTGCTTTGACACCGCGTTTCACCGGACCATGCCCCGGGTCGCCAGCCTGCTGCCGATTCCGCGACGCTACGAGGCGGCTGGCGTTCGACGTTACGGCTTCCACGGTTTGTCCTACGAATTCCTGATGGAGGAACTCGCACGCCTCGGCGACCCGGCGGCAACGAAAGGGCGTGTGATCCTCGCTCATCTCGGCAACGGCGCCAGCGTGGCCGCCGTGCGCGACGGCAAGAGCATCGACACCAGCATGGGCTTCACACCGACGGCGGGATTGGTGATGAGCAGCCGCTCGGGAGATCTGGATCCGGGACTGGTCTCCTACCTGGCGAGCACCGAGCAAATGAGCCCGGCGCAATTTCAGAACATGGTGAACCACGAGTCCGGACTGCTCGGAGTATCCGAAACCACCTCTGACATGCGCGACTTGCTCGAACACGAAACGCAGGATGTTCGGGCGGCGGAAGCAGTGGCGCTGTTTTGCTATCAGGTGAAGAAGTGGATTGGCGCTTATGCCGCCGCACTCGACGGCCTCGACACCTTGGTCTTCGCCGGCGGCATCGGTGAAAACGCGCCGCTCGTCCGCGCCCGCATCTGCGAAGGACTCGGCTTCCTCGGAATTGAATTGGATGAAACGCAAAACGCGGCAACGGAGTCGGTGATTTCCGCAGACGAAGGCCGCGTTACGGTTCGTGTGATCCCCACAGACGAAGAACTGATGATTGCACGCTCGGTGTGCCGCATTTTGAAACCAGAAATAAAGAATACAAAGGATTGAATGATGAAGACCCACACACTTACCCCGGAACTGCTGCAAAAGATCGACGCCTACTGGCGGGCGGCAAACTACCTCTCGGTTGCCCAGATTTATCTTCGGGACAATCCGTTGCTCAAGCGGCCGCTCACCCTCGCGGACATCAAGCACATGCTGCTCGGCCATTGGGGCACGACGCCGGGACAGAATTTCATCTACGTCCACTTGAACCGCGTCATCAACAAATACGACCTCGACATGATTTACGTCTCCGGCCCGGGACACGGCGGGCCGGCGGTGGTGGCCAACACCTATCTCGAAGGCACGTACAGCGAGATTTATCCGACTATCAGTCAAGACGAGGCTGGACTCCAAAAGCTGTTCAAGCAGTTCTCGTTTCCGGGCGGAATCCCCAGCCATGCCTCGCCGGAATGTCCCGGCTCAATTCATGAGGGCGGTGAACTGGGCTATTCGCTCAGCCATTCATTCGGGGCGGTGTTCGACAATCCCGACCTCATTGTGACCTGCTGCGTCGGCGATGGCGAGGCCGAGACCGGTCCGCTGGCAACGGCATGGCAGTCCAACAAGTTTCTCAACCCGGTCACCGACGGGGCGGTCCTGCCGATCCTGCACCTCAACGGCTACAAGATCGCCAACCCGACCATTCTCGCGCGCATCGAACCGGAGGAACTGGATCAGTTCATCCGAGGCAACGGCTGGACGCCCTATTACGTCGAGGGACATGAACCGGCTCTGATGCACGAAGCCATGGCGACGACGCTCGACACGGTGATGGAGGAGATCAAACGCATCCAGCACGAAGCCCGCGTCAACGGCAACACCATGCGTCCGCGCTGGCCGATGATCGTCCTCAAATCACCCAAAGGCTGGACCGGCCCGAAGTGGGTGGATGGCCAGCAAATCGAAGGCACGTTCCGCGCGCATCAAGTACCGCTCTCCGACCCGGTCGCGCATCCCGAACATCTCAAGCTGCTGGAGGACTGGTTGCGCAGTTACAAGCCGGATGAACTGTTCGATGCGCAAGGCAGGTTGAAAGCGGAACTGGCCGAACTCGCGCCCAAGGGCGAACGGCGCATGGGCGCAAATCCACAGGCGAACGGTGGCCTGCTGCTTCGCGACCTGATTATGCCGGATTTTCGCGAATACGCAGTGGACGTGCCGTCACCCGGATCAGTACGCGCCGCCGATGCGCATGAACTCGGCGTGTTCCTGCGCGACGTGGTCAAACTCAATCGCGAACAACGCAATTTCCGCATCTTCGGTCCGGACGAAACGCTTTCCAATCGCCTGGCCGCGGTGTTCGAGGTGACGGAACGGCAGTGGGACGCGCGCACGCAGGACAACGATGAGTTCCTCGCCCTGGACGGTCGCGTCATGGAAATGCTGAGCGAGCACCAGTGCGAAGGCTGGCTTGAAGGTTATCTGCTTACCGGACGGCACGGTCTTTTCAACTGTTACGAAGCCTTCATTCACATCATTGACTCGATGTTTAATCAGCATGCCAAATGGTTGAAGGTCACGGCTGAACTTCCGTGGCGTGCGCCCATCGCATCCTTAAACTACCTGCTGGCCTCCCACGTGTGGCAGCAGATGCACAACGGTTTCACGCATCAGGACCCGGGCTTCATCGATCACGTCGTGAACAAGAAAGCCTCCGTCGTGCGCGTCTATCTGCCGCCGGATGCCAACTGCCTGCTTTCGGTTTGGGATCATTGTTTGCGCAGCCGCCACTACGTCAACGTCGTGATCGCCGGAAAGTATCAGGCACCGCAATGGCTGACGATGGACGAAGCGGTCAAACACTGCACCGCAGGCATCGGCATCTGGGAGTGGGCAGGCAATGACGCCGGCGGCGAACCCGATGTCGTCATGGCCTGCTGTGGCGATGTGCCCACGCTGGAGACGCTTGCCGCCGTTTCCATCATGCGCGAACATCTGCCCGACCTGAAAGTCCGCGTGGTTAATGTCATCGACCTTTTCAAACTGCAACCGTCCAGCGAGCATCCGCACGGCCTGACTGACGACGCGTTCGACGCGCTATTCACCAAGGACAAGGAAATCATCTTCGCCTTCCATGGTTATCCGTGGTTGATCCACCGGCTGACGTATCGCCGCACGAATCACGATAATATCCACGTTCGCGGCTACAAGGAAGAAGGCACGATCACCACGCCCTTCGACATGACCGTGCTGAACGATCTCGACCGCTTCCACCTCGTCATGGATACGATCGACCGCCTGCCCCAAACGGGCGACAAAGGAATCGCCCTGAAGGAGCAACTCCAAGCCAAGCTGATTGAGCACAAGCAATACATTGATGCAAACGGCCAGGACATGCCGGAAATTCGGAATTGGAAATGGAGCGATTCAATATGAATGCACAACTACTGATTGACACCGCGCAGGCTCTCATGGCGGACCACAAGGGCATCCTGGCGATGGATGAAAGCGATCCCACCTGCAATAAACGCTTCGCCAAGCTGGGGATTCCCCAGACCGGGGAGGCCCGGCGCGCTTATCGGGAATTGATCATCACCACACCCGGTCTTGGCGAGTCCATCAGCGGCGCGATCCTCTACGACGAGACGATCCGCCAGCAGAAAATGGATGGCACCCCATTTCTCAAAGTTCTCAGCGACGCGGGAATCATTGCCGGCATCAAGGTGGACACCGGTGCCAAGGACATGGCCGGTCATCCCGATGAGAAAATCACGGAAGGCCTGGACGGCTTGCGTGGGCGCCTCAAAGAGTATTTTCAAATGGGCGTGCGTTTCGCCAAGTGGCGTGCGGTGATTGCCATTAGCGACGAACTTCCCAGTCGCAGCGGCCTCGAAGCCAACGCGCACGCGCTGGCCCGCTACGCAGCGTTGTGCCAGGAGGCCGGACTGGTTCCCGTTGTCGAACCGGAAGTGCTCATGGACGGCGATCATACCTTGGAGCGGTGTCTCAAAGTCACCGATGAAGCATTGCGAAACGTTTTCATCCAGTTGAATTGCCAGCGCGCCTTGCTAGAGGGCATGATCCTGAAGCCAAACATGGTGCTGCCGGGACTGGATTGTCCTGATCAGCCAACGGTCGATGAAGTCGCGGACGCCACGGTGAAATGTTTCCTGCGCACCGTCCCGGCAGCCGTTCCCGGGATCGCCTTCCTGTCTGGCGGTCAATCCGCTGAACTCGCCTCGGCCCGTTTGAACGCCATGAATGTTCGATTCAAGTCGCGCGCGCCTTGGGCGTTGGCGTTTTCATTTGCCCGTGCGATCCAGCAGCCTGCGATGGAAATCTGGCTCGGGGACGAAGCCAATGTGGCGGCGGCTCAGACGGCACTGCTGCATCGCGCGCGTTGCAACCAGGCGGCGCGGGAAGCAAAATTTGTCGCCACGATGGAAACGGACCCGACATGACACGATCCTCAACTTTCGACATGTATTGTGCGTTGGATACTTCGCAGGTCGTCGGCATCGCAGCCGATCACGGCGGTTATGAGTTGAAGGAGTATCTAACCAAGATGCTCAGCGAGGCCGGTGCGGAAGTGATTCATTTCGGCGACCGTCAACTCGTGCCGGATGATGATTATCCGGATTTTGTCGTGCCGCTGGCCCGCGCAGTGGCCGCAGGAAAAGTGGAACGTGGTATCGCCATTTGCGGCAGCGGCGTTGGCGCGTGCGTCGCGGCCAACAAGATTCCCGGCGTGCGAGCCTGTCTGGTTCACGAAAACTTTTCAGCGCATCAAGGCGTCGAGGATGACGATCTGAATATGATCTGCTTCGGCGGCTTGGTCGTGGGCCATGCGCTCGCCTGGGAACTGACGCAAACCTTTCTCGCCGCACGATTCATGGGCGAGGAGGGCCATCGCCGCCGTTTGGCGAAGGTGGCGGATTTGGAAAACAAGGCATGAGCAAGGAAACCACACGATCATGCCCTCTAACAAACTCAGCTCACTGCGCCTCTATCTCATCCGTCATGGCGAGACGAAGTGGTCGCTCTCCGGCCAATACACCGGGCGCACGGACCTGCCGTTGACCGCGCATGGCGAAGCGGCGGCGCGAAAGGCCGGGGAGCGCCTCAAGAACGTTCCGTTCGCGCATGTCTTAACGAGTCCGCTGCAACGCGCCCGACAAACCTGTGCGCTCGCGGCGTTGAAACCCACGCCAGAAATCGAACCCAACCTCACCGAATGGGATAACGGCGACTACGAGGGCCGCACGCCCGAAGAAATTCGTGAGGCTCAGCCGGAGTGGAACCTTTTCCGTGACGGGGCTCCAAATGGAGAGTCGCCCCTTCAGATGTCCGAGCGAGTCGATCGCCTGATTGCCCGTCTCCGCACCCTTGATGGAAATGTGGCGCTGTTTTCCCACGGGCATCTTTGCCGCGTTCTCGCCGCACGATGGATCGGCCTTTCCGTCGGGCTAGCGGAGCGTCTTCTGCTCAACACCGCTGCGATCAGTATTCTCTCCTACGCGCACGTCCGCTCCGACGAACCGGCGATCGCGCTGTGGAATTCTGCGGTCGATGAGTTGTCTAATCCCGCACCGTTGCCAGCCTCGAACGCCACAAAAGGGACAACATTATGAGCAAATGCATCGTTACAAAACCATTCCGGGTACAGGCCGGAGAGAAAGTGGATCTCGGCCGCCGACCGACGACGGTGAAGCCTCTGTTCGAGTCGAAGAAGGAGTATCAACAAATATTGGATTGGCATGTGAAGAAACTTAGCGAGCTGCAGCGGCTGCACTATTCGTCCGACCGCTACTCGATGCTCTTGATCTTCCAGGGAATGGACGCGGCCGGCAAGGACGGTGCGATCCGGCACGTCATGTCCGGAGTGAATCCGCAGGGGTGCCAGGTTTTTAATTTCAAGCAGCCGAGTGCCGAGGAATTGGATCACGATTTTCTCTGGCGCGCGAACCGCCGCCTGCTGGAACGCGGACGGATCGGGATCTTCAACCGCTCCTACTACGAGGAAGTGCTCATCGCCGGGTGCATCCGGAACTACTGCTGAAGCAAAGGCTTCCGGAGGAATTGCCCGACGCGAAGACCATTTGGCTGGACCGCTATCGCTCCATTCTGGATCTTGAGGCGCATCTCCATCGGAACGGCACCAGGATCATCAAATTCTTCCTGCACTTGTCAAAAGAAGAGCAGGCCGAGCGATTTCGTGACCGTATCGATGAACCGGAGAACAACTGGAAATTCAGCCTCGCGGATGTGACCGATAGGAAAAGCTGGCCGCTCTATAGGCAGGCTTACGAGGACGCTCTGGGCGCGACGAGCACAGCTGACTCGTCCTGGTATGCCGTGCCGGCCGACAACAAGAAGAATGCCCGATTGATCATTTCACAAATTATCCTGGATGCGTTCAAGGAACTGAAGATGTCGTATCCAAAAACCACCGCGAAACGGCGCGAGGAACTGAAGACGATTCGCAGCCAATTCTGATGATGATTGATCAGTTGACAGCTGAACGCGTGCTCTATCCTTTGCGCTTCGTGCCGATCTGCCAATATCGGCTCTGGGGCGGGCGGCGTCTTGCTGAATGGCTAAATGCGCCGATGCCGGATCATGGATCGATTGGCGAACCGCGTCCACTCCAGGTCGAGCAGGCGCTGGCATGCATTGATTTTGATCAAAAGGAGATCGGTCCGCCGTGCCTTTCGTGGAATCCGAATCTCCGGCACTGCGAGAAAGACCGATTGCCTGTGATCACTGATCCCCCGTTGACCACAACTCTCCAAAAAATAAATAAAAGAACTCAAGGGATGGATGCGCTGTCAGAGTTTTACCTTTCATACCCGGCGAATTCATTGACCGGGAACAACCTCGAACCATCAAATCATGAAAATCAACCACGCACTCGCACTCACCCTCATCAGTTTCGCTTTCGCCACTCCCGCCGTGATGGCGGAAGAGGGGCATGACCAAGTGGCCGCCGCCCAGGAAGCCCACGCCGATCACATGCTGGAAGGCTATGCCGCAGTCTCGGCAGCTCTCTACAAAGACGATCTCGCCGCAGCCAGGAAGGCGGCCGCCGGAATGGTCAAGCACGACAAAGACAGCGCCATGACCAAGCACGCCCAAGCGATCGCCGACAGCAAGGACATCGATCAGGCACGCATGCATTTCAAGGAACTTAGCGACGCCGCCATTCCCGTCGCGAAGACAGAAAAGACCATGCACCAGATGCATTGCCCCATGGCGATGGATGGCAAAGGTGCCCACTGGCTCCAAAAGTCCGCCGATGAAGTGCAGAATCCCTATATGGGCACCAAAATGCCGCACTGTGGCAACATGGTGAAATGATTCCATCGTCAGCCTTCTGGGTTCTGTTTGCCCTGATTCTTGCGCTTCTCATATCGACCGCAGTCCCCGGTCACGGTGAAGAGAGCCGCAATCGTCCCGAGTCAGTGCAAACCACTGCACCCACTGACGAGGCACCGGATGCCATTTGGATCAAACCGGATTCGACTCTCTACAAAGGCACCAAATATGCCGGAAAGTTCCACCTCATGGTGCTCCACTTTCCGATCGCCTTCCTGCTCGCCGGAAGTTTGGTCCAGTGGTACCAGGTGGTTCGTAAAAAGGACGGATCGGCAGTCCCGGTCTTGCTCTGGTTCGGTGCGATCGGGGCCGTTGCCACAGCAGCGCTCGGCTGGATGTATGCCTATGATTCGGTCTATTTCGGCCAGGACGAAAATCTCCTGTTCTGGCACCGATGGCTTGGAACCGGCACCGCTGCCGTTGCAATGGTCGTCCTGTCGCTACGAAACATGCTGGGACCGAAGACCCTCGGAGTCGTACTCACACTCTGTGCCGGCGCTGTCGCCGCCGCCGCACACTTCGGGGCGAGTCTCGCCTATGGACCTGACTTTTTTATGAAATTCTGATTGGGCTCGGTGAGTTCGGAGACCCTAACATTATGCCCGTGAAATGGAGGAAGAATTCGGCGATGAATATCGCGAATACAGGGAACGCGTTCCAATGTTCATCCCGCGTTGGGGTCAAGGGGGGGCCCTTGCCGCGGCACGAACCGACACGCCTGGCTTGAATTCTCCAGACGCAGGAAAACCGAAATAATCTCTCATGGCGAGCCACCAACAAAACCAACGGGCGGGTGCGATAGTACGCTTGGTGATGTATGTGACCCTCGTGCTTTCGCCGCTGATTCTGGTCGCGCTGGTCCGACCGCCGACCGACCACAGCTTCCTCTACACAGTCGGCAAGAACCTGGCGCTCACCGGGTTCACCATCCTCGCCATGCAGTTCGTGATCTCTGCGCGGTTGAAATGGATCGAACGGCCATTCGGAATGAATATGCTGTTCCACTTTCACAAGGCGATGGCAATTGTCGCCTCGCTGCTATTGATCTCTCATCCCGTGCTCCTCGCGCTCGGCGGTCCGGGCTGGTCGCTACTCTTTGACCCGCAGGTGATGTGGCACATTTGGCTGGGCCGAATGGCGCTCCTGATCGTGCTCGTCCACGTGTTGCTCGCGAGCCTGCGCGGCATCATCAAGCTAACCTACGAAACCTGGCGATTCGCTCACAATCTCGGCGCGGGCGCTGATTCGCCCGCTCGGCCTTTTCCATAGCTGGAACGCAGGCGGAGATTTTCAGAGCATCTGGATGAAATCGCTTTGGGCCGTGCTGCTTTTTGTGGCGCTCGCGGGCTATCTCTGGCATCGCATCGTGCGCACCCTGTTGCTGCGGCGGCATCCCTACAAAGTGATCAGCGTGCGCGAAGAAGCCGCAGGGGTTTGGACCATCGATCTGACGCCGCCGGAGGGCATTTGTCGCTTCGACTATCTTCCGGGACAATTCCACTTCCTCACGTTTCAACGCGCACCCAATTTGCCGAGATGCCCCGACGAACTCGCCGGAATGGAACGTGACGGCGTCGCCGGGCTGAAAGTGGTGCATGTGCTGAGCGAGCCCTCAGACGAATGGAAAGGCGAGCGTGGCCGACTCGAAGAAGATCGGATCTGGCGCTTCCTTGGGCCAGACGCAGCGCGCCGCTCCCACTGCCTGTGTGCCCCGCCAGCACTCCTGCAGCAGGTGATTCAGACCTTGCGGAACGCCCCTGTTCCCGCCGGACGCATCCACTTCGAACGCTTCAGCCTCTAGCAGAAATCCGCCGATGAAACCGCTCATCTATCTCAAATCATTCCTGGCAGCACTGCTAATACTAATCGTATCCGGCTCACTCTTGGTCGCGTATTTTTGTAACTTTTCGCCCGGAGTCGATGGTCACGAGCATAGCGGCAGGGAAACGGACGGGCACGGTCAAGAGGCGGCGGAACCAAAGCCGCAGAGCGGGCAGCCGCACGCGGAAACGTCGCCGCCGCCAGCGGCGCAATCCCGAAAGGATGACGATCACCCACCAGCACATGAACACCAACCGTCAACATCCGATGCGGAGCCCCGGCATCATCAACCATGACTGAATCCAATACCAAAGCAATTGACCCCATCTGCGGCATGACTGTGGATACTGCCAGTGCCCTGCACGCCGAACGCGAGGGAAAGACGTTCTATTTCTGCAGCGACCACTGCCGGCAAAAGTTTCTGTCCACTCCCGCCGGTTCAAAGCCGGAGGCCAAGTCTGGATCCTGCTGTGGATAACAAATACCAGAGAAAATCCGCTGTAGAAGAAGCCGCTGAAACGGAGGCGCATCAAACCGCGCCCAGACAACGGGCGGAGAGCGCGGATCAACCAGCCAGGGATGCAGAGATGTTGGATGCACTCCAGCGGGATGCCTTCGGATACTTCCTGCATGAGACCAATCCGGCGAACGGTTTGGTGGCCGACAAGACTCAAGCGGACGCCCCCGCGAGCATCGCCGCCGTTGGGTTTGCCCTGGCAGCTTATCCCGTTGGCGTCGAGCGTGAGTGGATAACGCGCGCTGAAGCGGTCGAACGAACACTGGCGGTATTGCGGTTTTTTTGGACGAGTACACAAGGGACGGCCACGGACGCAACCGGCTATAAGGGGTTCTACTACCACTTCCTCGACATGCAGACCGGCCGGCGGACCGGGCGATGTGAGCTTTCTACAATCGATACGGCTTTTCTGCTCGCCGGCATGTTAATCGCCGCCATCTATTTCGATCAGGATGTTGAGGCTGAGCTGGAGATCCGCACGTTGGCCGATGCGCTCTACCGCCGGGCTGATTGGCAGTGGGCACAGAACGGCGGGGCGACGGTCACCCACGGATGGAAGCCTGAGCGCGGATTTTTGAATTATCGCTGGAAAGGCTACGACGAGGCCCTGCTACTGTACGCGCTGGGTCTGGGTTCACCCACCTACCCGTTGCCCGAGGCAAGCTATGCGGCGTGGACCACAACCTACCAGTGGCGGGAGATCTATGGTCATGAGCTCGTTTATGGCGGCTCGCTCTTTATCCATCAATACTCGCACCTGTGGATCGACTTCCGGGGGATCCAGGATGACTTCATGCGCGGCAAGGACAGCGACTACTTCGAGAACAGTCGGCGCGCGACCCACGTGCAGCAACAATATGCCATTCATAATCCGCACGCCTTCGTCGGCTACGGCCAATATTTCTGGGGGATGAGCGCGAGCGATGGACCCGGTCGGGCGGTGCGCCAGATCGCGGGCGTCAAGCGCCGCTTTTTTGATTATGTGGCTCGCGGTGTGCCGGATGGCCCGGACGACGGGACCGTCGCCCCATGGGCCGTGGTCGCCTCGTTGCCCTATGCCCCGGAGATCGTGCTGCCGACGGTTCGGCATTTCAAGGAGGTGTACCCGCAGATCACGGGCAAGTATTGCTTGAAGTGCAGCTTCAATTTGACCTTTCCGCAGGAGTCGGAGGGAAAGCCGGGCTGGACCTCGGCGTACCATTACGGCATCAACTTGGGGCCCGTCGTGCTGGCGTGTGAGAACTTCCGCTCGGGTTTGCCCTGGCGACTGACGAGGCGTTGCCCCTACTTCGTCACGGGGCTCCGTCGCGCGGGATTTACGAACGGCTGGCTATCCGGAAACCAAGTGATGTCGGATCGGCTGATGCCCTAGCAGCATGGAAGATACACACGGAGAGATCGCGGCCAATCCCGTGATTCCGGTCATCGCAATCGTTCTGGCTCTGATCGTCTTCTGCCGCTTTTCTCGGGGTGAAAGGCGCCTCGGATCCCCTGATTCTCATCGTTTCGCACCTTCGTTGCGATTTGCGGGAGCACGAACTCTCCTGGGCGGGATGGTCTTGCTGCTCGTGCTGGTGATACGGAGTAAAACGCTGTGGCCGGAGCCGCGATTGGCTCGATGGATTCTCCCCATGGGAGTGCTGGCCACTGCGTTGACTTTCGGATCGATGTTTGCCAGCCCGGTCTACACCGGTGCGGGCATTGCTTCGGATTTGGGCAATACACAACCGCTCAGTATCATCGTGCTGGCCGCGCTGCTTTTGGGTGAGGAAATCGGTCTGATCAAGGCGCTTGCGCTGGGCCTGGGATTGGCCGGAGTGACCCTGATGGCCTTACCCTCGTTACGCGAACAAACCGGGAATCCTCTACTCGGTGCGATGTTGGCTCTGGGTTGTTCGGTCAGCCCGGCCGTAGCCAGCGTGACCGTGAAAAACCTTCGCCCTGGTAACGACCTCATCTCGCTGACGGCTTGGCAACATGCCGTCAAACCGGGCTCACAACAAAGTAACAACCCGCAAGAAAGCACCAATACCGTGGATCAATCAAAATCCGAGATCCAAAACCCCATCTGCGGCATGATCGTCGACACCGCCGCCGCCGCTCTCCGCGCCAAACACGACGGCAAAACATAACAACGGCACCGTCCGTCCCCCCGATACTCGTATGGCGGTAGGGTAACACCCCATGTCATCCCGTCTCCCCGTGGCGTAAACTGTACCCGTTCAGCAATGGCACGCTTGCCGCCGCCCAAGCCCACCCATGAAAATCACAGCTCCCCATACCGCCCTCCAACGCCTTCTCAAGACATCACTGCTGTGCCTGCTTGCTCTGACAGCTTGCCAGCGCAAGGCGCCCAACAACAACCAGGAAAGAAACCAGCCATGATCGAAACGACTACCACCACCAAAGACCCCATCTGCGGCATGACCGTGAACCCAGCCACCGCGCTCCACGCCGAACGCGATGGAAAGACGTTCTACTTTTGCAGCGACCAATGTCGCCAAAAGTTTCAGTCCGCGCCAGCCGGTGGCAAGGCGGAAGGCAAGGCCGGCTGCTGCTGTGGATAACGCGTCCGCAACGCCTGCCGATCAGGACGCCAAGAGCGAATCCAAGCCGGACATTATGAAGGTTGGGTCGATCCTCGCTGATTGGCCGCCGATGGCGCAACTCGGAGTCCGCCAAACCATCAAGAAACACGGCTCGCCCCAGGGCGTGACGCCGGAGGCGATGATCTGGACCGAGGTCGCCCTAAGGAAATCCAGTCGGAAGTGGGGGGCAAGAAAATGACGTCCACCGATTGATTTCGCGGATCTGACAAAAGGCGTCTCCGCAACACTTGCGGGGGCGCCTTTTCTTTTCCGTTGAGCCGGGAGAACGTGTTGGAACAGACACCCTCAAAACCAAATCAGTCTTGTGATTCCGATCATCGAATAAAACAATCGCCGACGGTCCCTTCAATCAGACAGACTCGCCCAGCCATGAGGACGAAAACGGACCCGGCAACAATCTCCGCCCCGCCCAAAGCCCCCACCGGTATCACCGGCCTGGATGCAATCGCCGGTGGAGGTCTGCCGGCCGGACGGCCGACGCTCGTCTGCGCGAGCGCGGGGTGCGGGAAGACGATGCTCGCCATGGAAGTTCTCCTGCGCGGAGCGGCGGAGTTTGGCGAGCCGAGGGTGTTCATGATGTTCGAGAAATATGAGGCGGAGCTGACGGCCAGCGTCCGCTCGCTGCGGCTCGATCACGCGCCGCCGACTGCGGTGAACTCTTTTCCTGTTAAAAAATGCCCGTGAGCACCGCACCCAAGCTGAAGCAGTTTGCCCGACGCCTTCTGGAGTGGGAGGCGGCACCCGGCGAACCTGCGGACGTCCGGGAAACTGCGGCCTTTCGCGTTTGCGAGAAGCTGCGTGGGCCGCTCGGCAAGCTCATGGGCATCGCCGGTTTTCGCTCGCTCTTCTCCCGTGCCCTGACGCTGGCAGGTACGGAAGTTTCCTGGCTGCGCGTGCTGCAGATCAAGGCGGACGGCTCGTTGGAGGGACTTCAGGAACTGGAGGTGCAACTTAATTCGCGCACGGCTGACGAGGGCGAGATCGTCCTCGTCGCGCGGTTGCTCGGACTGCTGGTGACCTTCATCGGCCCGGCTTTGACGGTGCGTTTGTTGCACGATGCCTGGCCCGAGTTGGATGATCTGAATTTTTGAACAACCGAATCACTATGAAAGAGAAAACCATGCCCGCACGCCCTTTGGCAAAAAAAGAGAGCCCGCCGGAAAAAGTGAAAATCCGCCAACTGCCGACGGGCGTTCGCGGTCTCGATGAAATCCTGGGCGGCGGGCTGCCGGAATTTTCCTTCAACATCATCGCCGGTGCACCGGGCTGCGGGAAAACCACGCTGGCGCATCAGATCATCTTCGCGAATGCGACCCCGCAGAAGCCCGCGCTTTACTTTACCGTGCTCGGCGAACCTGCCATCAAGATGCTGCGCTACCAGCAGCAGTATTCCTTCTTCGACCCGGCCAAGCTGGGCAAGGCCGTCCGTTTCATCAACCTGAGCGATGTGCTCCTGGAAAAGGACATGGGCGCGGTGCTGGAGGAAATCATCCGGGAAGTGGCGGCGTGCGCCCCCAGCATCGTGGTGGTGGACTCCTTCCGCACCGTGGTGCGCAAGGCGATGGGCGAAGGCACCGAGGGACAACTGCAAGGCTTCATCCAGCGCCTGGCCCTGTACCTGACCAGTTGGGAAGCCACGACCTTTCTGATCGGCGAATATTCCGAGGGGGAATTGCGCGACAACCCCTTGTTCACCGTGTGCGACGGACTCTTCTGGCTCACGCAAAATGTGGAGCGCAATTCCGTGGTGCGAAAATTGCAAATCATGAAGCTGCGCGGGCAGGACTCCGTGCCGGGGCTGCACACCGTCCGCATCACCGGCGACGGGTTGCAGGCCTTCTCTCGCACACTGGGCCTGGTCGGGAAAAAAGATCGGCCACTCAAACGGCGGCGTCTTTCCACCGGGATTCCCGAACTCGATCAGATGATGAACGGTGGGATTCTGGAAGGCGACAGCGTGCTGATCGCCGGACCTTCCGGAACGGGAAAATCGGCAGTGGCGACCCATTTTCTCGCCGAAGGTCTGCGCAATGGAGAGGCGGGCATCGCGGCAATCTTCGAGGAACGTCCGAAAGGCTACGCGGCGCGGGCCAACGCTTTTGGTCTGGACCTGGAGACGCCGCAAAAGAACGGCAAGCTCGAAATGCTTTACCTGCGTCCGCTCGATCTCTCGGTGGATGAGACGATGCAGGAAATCCTCGATGCGGTGAAAAGGCTCGACGCCAAGCGGCTGGTGATTGATTCGCTGGTGGGCTTCGAGATGGCGCTGGCGCCCGGTTTCAGGGAGGACTTCCGCGAATCGCTCTACCGCATGATCGCGGCGCTGACCGGAGCGGGGGTGACGATCTTCACCACGGTCGAGATCGAGGACTCGTTCACCTCATTTGAGTTCAGCCATTACACGATTTCGTTTCTCACGGATGACATCATCCGGCTGCGTTATGTGGAGATTGACGGCCAGATGCGCAAAATCCTGGTCGTGGTCAAAATGCGCGGCGGCAACCACAGCAAGGATATCCGCGAATATGTCATCACCGACAAGGGCGTGGTCGTCATCGGCCCGCGGCAGACGGATTATGCGCGCCTGACCAGCGGGCTGCCGGAGCGCATCGGCCAGGTGCCGGCCGAGATGCCGCCGGAACCGAAGGCAAAACGGTAGGAGCCTCGCCGCGCCTGCCAATGCGTGGAACCATTGAAAGCTGATAATAGTTTATGAAGGCCGGACGAACACCACGCATCGATGACTTGATGCCCGGAAGCCGGGCCGCAATGATCATCGAGCGTGCGCCGCTGCCGATCGTCGAGGTGCAGGGCAGCGCGCACAGGGTGTCCCATGTGAATTCCGCCTTTTGCCGACTGCTGGGAAAATCCAGGGAGGATCTCATCGGAAAATCCTTCGCCGACATCGTGCATGGCGGCGACCAATGCATTCCGATTCTGGACCGCATATATCAAACGGGTGAAGCCGTAACCCATGCGCACGAGGACGATTCCGACCCCGCCTCGACCCTCTGGCTGTATGCGATGTGGCCAACGCTGGATGCGAACGAACAACCCGTGGGAGTGATCATCCAACTGGCGAAGACCGCCAATTTGCTTCAACATACCGTTGCGGTCAATGAAGCGCTGCTGATTGCCGGGCTGCGCCAGCATGAACTCACAGAAGATGCGGTAAAATTGAATGAGCAATTGCAGGCGGAAATCGCCGAGCGCAGGCAAACGGAGGAAAAATTGCGGGGGAGCGAAGAGCGATTCCGCGTGGCGGCGCTCGCGGTGAGCAATCTCATCTGGACGAACAACGCGGAGGGCATGATGGAGGGCGAGCAGCCCGGTTGGGCCCAGTTCACCGGCCAAACTCTGGAGGAATATCAGGGCTACGGCTGGGCCCAGGCGGTGCATCCCGACGATGCCCATCCCACCATCCACGCCTGGAATGCGGCGGTGGCGGAAAAGCGGCTGTTTGAGTTCGAACACCGCGTGCGACGGCACGATGGTGCTTGGCGCTCGTGTTCGATCCGAGCCGTGCCGGTCATCGGCGGGGACGGCGAGATCCGCGAATGGGTCGGCGTTCACAACGACATCACCGAGCGCAAGCACTCCGATGAGGCCCTGCGCCTGGCGATGGTGGAAATCGAGCGCGCATCGAGGGCCAAAGACGACTTTCTCGCGGCGCTCAGCCACGAGTTGCGCACGCCGCTCACGCCCGTGCTCATGACGGCGGCCGCGCTCGAGACGGATCCCTCGCTCTCGGAGGATGTGCGGCATCAGCTCTCGATGATGCGGCGCAACATCGAGCTGGAAGCGCGGCTGATTGACGACTTGCTCGACCTCACGCACATCATCCGCGGCAAGCTGAGCATCGCGCCCGTGGCCTCGGACATCCACCTGCTCCTCGAACACACCCACGAGATCATCCACAGCGACGGCCTGGGCAAGCAGGTGCAGATCGTGCTCAGGCTGGGGGCCAGGCGGCATCACGCACTGGTAGATCCGACGCGGATTCAGCAGGTGTTCTGGAACCTCCTCAAGAACGCGGTCAAATTCACCCCGAGCGGCGGCAGCATCAGCATCATCGTGAGCACGACCAATGACGCCGACGACCGGATTGTCATCAGCGTCCAGGACAACGGCCTCGGCATGAGCGCCGAGACCCTGCCACACATTTTCAATGCGTTCGAGCAAGGTGCCATTGCGGCTCAGCACCGATTTGGCGGCCTGGGGCTTGGGTTGGCGATTTCGCAGGCCATCATCACGGGGCATGATGGAGTTATCCGCGGCGAGAGCAAGGGGCTCAACTGCGGCTCGACCTTTACCGTGGTGCTCCCCACCATCGACGCGCCGGCCGCCTCAGCCTCCGCCAGGGAGCCGAGTGAGCTGCCGACGCGCACGCTGAAGCTGCTCATTGTCGAGGACCACGAGGCGACGCGCCAGGTGCTGCAGCGGCTGCTAACCATCAAAGGTCATCAGGTGACCACTGCGGGGTCGGTGCAGGAGGCGCTCACCATTCATCGGGCGGAGCGCTTTGATGCGGTCATCAGCGACCTCGGCCTGCCGGATGGCAGCGGCCTGGATCTGATGCAGCAGCTACAGCGTCAGCGCCCGGTCCCCGCCATCGCCCTCAGCGGCTACGGCATGGAAGATGACCTGCGCCGAACCAAGGAGGCTGGCTTTTTCGCCCATCTGGTCAAGCCTGTGAATTTGGACCAACTACGGCAATTGATCGATCAAATCACGCCCTCGCCGCCATGAGCGAAAATTCCGAACGCACCCCGACGAGCGGCCCGCCGGGCAGCCGCACTCCGACGAGGTTGGAGGGCAGGCCCGGCTCCACGCGAAAGAGCACCTCCGGCGCGACCCGCTCGAACCGCGAGATGCCTGGTGAATCGGGCAATGCCTTCCGAGGCGAGCCGCCCCTTCACCGCTCCCGAGGCTGGGCGAGCAGGATCATGTCGGCATCGCGGGCATGACTGCCCGGCGGCTAGACTTTTTTAAGCACAGCCAGGACGAGGGCGATAATGGCCAGGACGACGAGGATATGAATGAAGCTGCCGAGGATATGAAACCCCAGCCAGCCCGCGAGCCAGAGGATGAGGAGAATAACAGCGAGGGTGTAGAGCATAACAAGTGATCGCATCCGCTCGCGGATTTGGCCGGGTAAATGTTCTTCGAGCTTTCGGCGCCGGTCTTTCCACGCATCCGGGCGGCAGCGATCGAAGCAGCCCAGGCAGTGCGGAAGATAAGGCCAGCGGCGGGGCCGCGCGCGTATCTCCGGAAACAATGTCCGCTCTCATGTCCGTCACTCCCCGCGCATTTTCCACGCTCGCCGCCCTCGCGCTCTTCGCCGCCACTGGCCACGGGGCCCCGCCGGAAGGGGACCCGAACCCAGCGCCCGTTGAGCGGGTGCTACAGGTCCAGCTTTTCCTCGACGCCTCGGCATTCAAGCCGGGGGTGATCGACGGACGCTGGGGCGAATTCACCCGCAAGGCGCTCGTCCGCTACGAGCAGGCGCAGGGGCGCGACGGCGCGAGCTACGGCGAGAAGCCCCCGGCGCAATTCGATCACCCGCTCGACGCGACGAATCCGGCGCGCACGACTTACCGCCTCACGCCGGACGATCAGCGGTTTATCGGTTCCGTGCCGGAAGGCCCGGTCGCGCAGTCCAAGGTGGAGCGCCTGCTTTACGCAGATTTTTTGGAACTCGTAAGTGAGAAATTTCACGCCACCCGCGAACTCTTGCGGCAACTCAATCCCGGCTACGATTGGAGCACGGCGAAGCAAGGCGATGAGGTGCAGGTGCCAAATGTCGCGACACCCTTCAGCGTGCAGGATGCGATGGACATGAAAGCGAATGGCGATAAAACCGAAAAGGGTGGAAAGACTGCGGAGGGCGGGAAGGCGAAAGCACCCACGACCGAAGATCAGAAGCCGGAAAAAGAGCAGTATTCCATCCGGATCGACGTCGCCGAGGAGATGCTGGAATTGAGACAGAACGGGAACCTCGTCGGCAGCTATCCGATCACCGCGGGGTCGGAATCGCTCCCCGCGCCGGAGGGCAAGTGGTTCGTCAAAGGCATGGCCTGGATGCCCACTTTCCGGTGGGACAAAGCGATGCTGCAAAAGGGCGAGCGGAGCGACAATGCCTGCGAACTCCCGCCCGGGCCGAACAATCCCGTGGGCATCCTTTGGATGCAGTTGAATCGCGATGGCATCGGCTTTCACGGCACCGACGATCCCGAGACGATCGGCCGCGCGAGCAGTCACGGCTGCATTCGGCTCGCGAACTGGGACGCCCTTGATCTCGCGAAGAAAGTGCTGCCGGGGGTAAAGGTCACCATCCGATAGCGGCGCTCGGTCGGCCGGAGAAAAACAGGGCTGCGAGATCGATCCGAGTCGATTCAGTAATGTCCACCGCTTTCAACCCAGTCCCACTGCCCATGATGACTCCAATTACGGCCGATTTCCGCCGCGCGCTCGCCGGTGCGTAGCCGCCCTGCCTCTCGCTCTTCCAGCCGACCCACCGGCATTACCCGGACAACCGGCAGGATCCGGTCCGCTTTGGAAATCTGGAGAAGGATCTGGAGCAGTCGCTCGGGCAAAAATATCCCGCGGATGACATCGCCCGGCTCCTGAAACCGTTCCAGGAACTGGCCGGCGACGCGGGGTTTTGGAATCACACCCGCGACGCGCAGGCGATCTTCGCCGCTCCGGGAGGCTTTGAAGTTTTCGGAGCACAACGACCGGTTCCCGAACTGGCGGTTGTGGCGGAAAGTTTTCACACCAAACCGTGGTTGAGCTTGTTGCAATCGGCGGAGATGTCCTTCCCGGCCACAAAGTGGGGTGAAGACCCCATAGCGCACCCGTCCGAGCGATGCTAATGTTTTATTGGAGTCCGCCGTTGGCCGGTCGGCGCCCGCGAAAAAGCCACACACTAAAAACAAAGGAATTACCATGCTAAATAAAGCCACAATTCTAAAGGGATACAAACTCGACAGCCTCGACGGGGAATTCGGAGAGGTCAAAGAATTCTACTTTGATGATCAGCATTGGACCATTCGCTATCTGGTGGCCAATACGGGAAACTGGCTCACGGGCCGGCAGGTGCTGATTTCCCCGTATGCGCTGGTTGCTGCGATCAAGGCGGAGGAGCACATCGCCGTTGACCTGACAAGAAAACAGATGGAGGGGAGTCCGTCGTTGAACAGTGACAAGCCCGTCTCACGGCAATTCGAGGAATCCTATTACGGGTATTATGGCTGGCCGATGTATTGGAGCGGCACGTACGCGTGGGGCGCTTATCCCTATCCATACTTGGGCGGTGCCGCCCCTTTCATGGTGCCCAACCTGGAAGCACCGAAGGATACTGTCCGTCGTCAGGAGCCCTGGGATCCGAATCTGCGCAGCACTGACTCGGTGCAGGGCCATAACATTCAGGCACAGGATGGCGAGATTGGCCATGTCGAGGATTTCATCATCGATGATGAGACGTGGGCGATCCGTTACCTGGTCGTTGACACCAGAAATTGGTGGCCGGGCAAAAAGGTTCTGATCTCGCCGCAATGGATCGAGCGCGTGAGCTGGAGCGAATCGAAAGTTTTCGTCAATCTTTCCCGTGAAGCCATCAAAAGTTCCCCTGAATTCACGGAAGAATCTCTGTTGACGCGGGATTACGAGACGGGACTTTATCGGCATTACCAGCGCGAAGGTTATTGGAACGAAGAATGCCCCGACAAATCACGTCAACCGAGTTCTCCCAAATAAGAAACAATTCCACTGAATGAACCAGTCTGGAGAAAGGACAAAATGCAAAAACTCCGTCTTCTTATGGCAGCGACCACGGTCGGACTTTTCTGTTTGCAAACCGGTATAATCGGCTGCAAACGGGAACCGGTCGCGCGAACCGAGACCGAACAGCGGGTCGATCACGACTTGACCGAACAAGTAAAGACCACCTTCGGGAACTCGCCCTCATTCAAGTTTCCCGATGTCCAGGTGGCCGCGTTCAAAGGAAAGGTTCAACTGAGCGGTTTTGTTTTGAGCGAGGATCAAAAGCGTTCGGCAGAATCCATTGCCAAAGGCGTTCCCGGCGTGGTCGAAGTGGAAAACAATATTTCACTGAAGCATTAGACGTTAAGAACAGGCCTAACGGAAACATGAAAGCTCCTGCCGCAATCCGGGCCGCCCCAACCAATCCATCCTCCCTTTCCTCCTCCATGAAGTCCTTCCGCGCCTCGGCAAATTAGACTTTGAGTAACACCTTCACCACGATTGAAACATTATGAATCTGCTCACGAATGAACTTCGCGCTTCGCTGTTAAGCGCTCACGAATCTCCGTGCCTCTCGCTTTATCAACCCACGCACCGGCATCATCCCGGCAATCAGGAAGACCCGATTCGCTTTCGCAATCTGGTCAAGCAACTCGATCAGTCGTTACAGAAGAAATATTCGACAGAGGAGATTCGTCCGCTTCTGGAACCGTTCGAGGCGCTGTCTCGCGATCATGATTTCTGGAACCACACGACCGACGGATTAGCCGTGTTCGGCGCGCCCGGTTTGTTCCAGGTGTTCGGGCTGCAACGCACGACACGCGAACTCGCCGTGGTCGCCGACAGTTTTCACACCAAACCGCTGTTGAGCTTTTTGCAATCGGCGGATCGCTTTCAAGTGCTGGCGCTCAATCTTCACGAGATTAAACTGTTCGAGGGCAATCGCGACGCGCTCGATGAAATCGCACTCGCGTCTGGAGTGCCGCGCACCCTTACGGAGGCGTTGGGCGAGGAGTTGACCGATCCGCATCAAACCGTCGCGTCCTACGGAGGAACCGGAGGCGCGAGCGTGGCCATGCGTCACGGGCACGGCGATAAGAAGGATGAAATGGACATCGATACGGAACGGTTCTTTCGAATTGTTGATCGCGCGATTCTCGAATCGCATTCGCAACCCTCGGGACTGCCTTTGATTCTCGCGGCGTTGCCGGAACATCACGGTCACTTCCGCAAGCAGAGCCAGAACCCTTTCCTGTTGGAGGAAGGAATTAAAATCCATCCTGACGCGCTGCAGAAGGCGGAGTTCCGCGAACGGGCGTGGAACATTTTCCAACCGCGGTATCAAGCGAAGCTGGCGGCACTGGCCGACGAATTCGCGGTGGCCAAATCCAAAGGCCTCGGTCAGGAGGACGTGAAGCAGTTGGCGGAGGCTGCAGCGGCTGGGCGGATCGCGACGCTGCTGGTCGAGGCGGATCGCCAGATTGCAGGACGCATCGACGGCGCGACCGGACAAGTGGAGTTCAAGGATGTGAACCATCCCGAGGCGGATGATCTGCTGGACGATCTCGGCGAGTTGGTGCTCAAGACCGGAGGTCGTGTTGTGGTGGTCCCCGCCGACCAGATGCCGACAACGACGGGAGCGGCGGCGACCTGCCGCTTTTAACAAGGACGATCGCAAATATGAAAATCCAGATTAACACGGACAACAACATTGAAGGCAGCGACGAATTAACTCAACAGACGCAGGCCGTTGTGGAGAGCGCGCTGGAGCGATTCGCCGAACACATTACTCGCGTGGAAGTACATCTCAGCGACGAGAACAGCCAAAAAGGCGGCTCCGACAAACGTTGCGTCATGGAGGCACGGTTGGAAGGAATGCAGCCCGTCGCCGTGACCGACCAAGCGGAACACATGGAGCAGGCCGTCCATGGCGCAGCGGATAAGTTGGAAAACTTACTCGATCACGAACTGGGGCGGTTGAGTGATCGTTAAGGTCGAAATCGCATGGACATGATTGTTATCGCCTGCCGTCTGCAGCCAGCGTCGAGGGTTGGTGGTTTCGACAAACCATTTCAAGCTGATGCGAGTATGGTTGCATAATGCCAAGCAATCAAACTGGTGGCCAACCATCAAGCAGGCCCGGGCACGTTGGGCGGAAGAGGATTGCGACCAGCGCGCCGGCGCGTTTGCTTATTACCTGAAAAGCCCAGGAGTTTATCTCCCCAGTTGCGTTGTCGTGTTCGGAGTCTGCCTTTGCGCGGCGCAAGCGGAAGTCCGGGCGAAAGGTAACGGCAACACGGACCGATCCCTCGCCGCCAGGCCCGGAGGTGAATCCATGAATAAACTCAACCTCCCTTGGACCAATCTGCGGTCGAGTCTCTGGCTCCTGCGTTTACTGGTGCGACGGGCGACTTGCTGCCACCCCCGAGTCTTCCGGGCGGCGTTGCTTGGCCTCCTCTGTTGGGGCGTGCTGATGACGCCGGTCATGGCGCAGGGAGACGTGGCCGAGTCGCAGACTCCAACTGCTCCCAAGACTGAGGAAGTTTCTCTCGCGCCGGCAACGGTGGCCGTGCAGCCAATCGCCCACGACGAGGAAATTTGCAAGCGCCTCCAGAGCGTCATGGAAGCCACCGGCTGGTTCATAACGCCGCAGGTCAAAGTCGTCGACGGCGTGGTTTTTCTCAACGGCCGGGCCGAAAGTGATGAGATCAAGAAATGGGCGGGCGACCTGGCGCGCAACACCCAGGACGTGGTCGCCGTGGCCAATCGGATCGAAGTCTCCCAGCCGTCCGCTTGGGACTTCAGCGGGGCGCGAAGGGGGTTGTCGGGACTGTCGCGCGACGTAATCCGCTCCCTCCCGTTCCTCCTCGTCGCGCTGTTGATCCTGGCCTTGTCGGCGGGGGCTGGGTGGTTGACGGCGCGCAGCGCCCGACACTTTCTCGGCGCACGAGTCCGGGCGAAACTTCTGCGTGGCGTCCTTGCGGTGGGGCTGGGCGTGATCGTGTTTCTTGCGGGCACCTATGTCGTCCTGCGAGTCTCCGGTTTGACCCAACTGGCTTTGACCATCGTTGGCGGAACTGGTTTGGTTGGCCTGGCGGTCGGCATCGCTTTCCGCGACATCACGGAGAACTTTTTGGCCAGCATTTTCCTGAGCGTCCAGCGCCCGTTTGAAACGGGCGACCTTGTCGAAGTCGTCGGAGTGACCGGCTATGTGCAGCAGTTAAATATCCGCACCACCGTTCTCCTGACCACCGACGGCAATCTCGTGCAAGTGCCCAATGCCGCTGTTTACAAGAGTACCCTCCGAAACTTCACGGCCACTCCCAACCGGCGCGAGAACTTCGTCGTCGGCATCGGCTACGACGACCCCATTGATGAAGCCCAGGAAGTCGCCCTGAAAGTGCTGGTGGATCACCCGGCGGTCTTGAAGGAACCAGAGCCCTGGGTGCTGGCGGACGACTTGGGCAAAGCGACCGTCAATTTGAGAATCTACTTTTGGATCAATGGCCATGAACACAGTTGGCTCAAAGTGCGATCTTCCGTAATCCGGCTTGTGAAACGCGCCTTTCAGCAACACGGCATCAGCATGCCGGACGAGGCACGAGAAGTGGTTTTTCCGCACGGCGTCCCCGTCACGATGCTCGACTCGAAGCAGGAGCCGACGAAGGATCCTGGATCGCTCAGCTCCTCCGTCGAGTTGCCGCGCTCGGAGGGAATGGAAGCCGTCTCCACGAAGGCCGAAGCGGGGTTGTCCAACGAGGCGGGCATCCTTGAGGAGCAGGCCCGTCAAGCCAAGCCGGTGGACGAGGGGGAGAATCTTTTGGGTGCTGCCACCAGCGTTCGCCCCGCCAAGGCCGATTTGGCTGCGACAACAAGAACTGAGCCATGAACAAGATTAAACTTCTCTGGAGCAATCTGCGATCGAGCCTTTGGTTCCTGCCTTCGTTGATTGTCGCTGGCAGCGTCGTGCTCGCGGTTGTTTTGGTCGAAACCGATTCCAACGAAAGCGACCGCTGGCTGGCCCAATGGCCGCGGTTGTTCGGGGCTGGAGCGGCGGGAGCGCGCGGGATGCTGTCCACGATTGCCGGTTCGATGATGTCGGTCGTGGGAGTTACGTTCTCCATGACTTTGGTGGCGCTGGCGATGGCTTCGAGCCAATACACCTCGCGCATCCTGCGGAACTTCATGCGCAGCCGTCTGACGCAGGCGGTGCTCGGAATCTTCTCCGGAATTTTTACGTATTGTTTGATCGTGTTGCGCACCATTCGTGGGGGAGACGAGGGTGCATTTGTTCCAAATCTCGCGGTCTTTTTCGGTTTCGTGCTGGCGGTCGGCGGCGTGGGTGTGCTCATCTTCTTCATTCATCACGTCGCCTCCTCGATCCAGGCTTCCAGTATCATCGCTTCCGTTGCCGACGAAACCGTCCAGTCCATTGACCGGATATTTCCAAAACAACTGGGTCACGGTGCAGGCGAAGCCGACGATGGCCCATCGCCATGCGATCGGGCCGGGTTGAAGTGGCAGTCCGTGCTGGCCGGGCAGAGCGGCTACATTCAGCACGTGGATAACGCCGCACTCCTGCGTCTGGCGGTTAAGAGCAAAACCGTCGTGCAAATGGAGCGAGGCATCGGCGAGTTCGTGGTGCAAAACACCTCGCTGGTTTCGCTTGCTTTGGAGGCTCCTCCGGATTCCGAAACGACGGCCGCGTTGCAGGCCGCTTTCAGCCTCAGCCGCCATCGCACACTGGAACAGGACGCGGCCTTTGGCATCCGGCAGCTTGTGGATATAGCGTTGAGAGCCCTCTCGCCCGGCATCAACGACACCACGACGGCCGTGACGTGCGTGGATTATCTAACGACGATTCTGGCGCGGTTGGCGACCCAGCGAATTCCCTCATCGCACCGCTACGAGGGCGGGGAACTGCGCGTGATTGCCAAAGGACCGAGCTTTCAAAGCTTGGTCGCCGAATCCTTCGATCAAATCCGGGAAAGCGCCAAAGGCAATCTCGGCATGATGCTGCGGATGCTGGGCTCGCTGGAAACCATTGCCCGTCTGACAGACGATTTGAGTCGGCGGCAGGCGCTCCATGAACAAGTGGAATGGCTTACCGAAGTGGCCAACCGCACCATCGAGTCCCCGCACGACCGGAGTCGGTTTGAGGGTCGCCTGGGGCAAGTGCGCGAAGCACTCCAAACAGAACCGATTTTATCAATTCACGAACCACCCACCCAAGCATGAAGACAAAGATCATTTCCAAGGATTTTCGGGTGCGCCCCAGCGAACGGGTCGCGCTCAAACAGTGGGCAACCCCCGCGGAGCCAATTTGCAAGTCGAAGAAGCAATATCAAACACTCCTCGAACATCAAGTTGCGGAGTTGAGCGATCTGCAACGTCTGAACTTTGCCTCCAACCGCCATGCCCTGCTCCTGATTTTTCAACCGATGGATGCCGCCGGCAAGGATGGCGCGATCCGGCACGTGATGTCTGGAATCAATCCGCAGGGGTGCCAGGTTTTCAGTTTCAAGCAGCCGGGCGCCGACGAATTGGATCACGATTTTCCGGCAAAGGAAGCCGGAGCCTTATCCATTCAGGTACGTGATCCGTTCGGAGTGGAGCGACTAGGCCTCGCGCTTGATCCGGAAGCGGCTTTCGAGCGTCGGCCAGCGGTGGCGGCGGATGCGAAGATGCACGGGTGACGTATGTCGAACCGATTCAGCGTTATGTGATGACTGACCCGGCGCTTTCGTCAAGCGATCTGGGGATTGCGCTCGAAATGTCAGCGGATTTGCTTCACTCGGAACGGATCGGGCATCAGCTTTGCCATTCCGCCGGTGTGATGGTGCTCTCGAAGGAACATCTGCAGACGATCCTGTACCGCTCGCCGCAACCGGTGTTGAAGCTGGAATCGCCCGAAGAATTCCGGGAAACGATCTCGAACGTGGTGTTCCCGACGGGCATGGACCGGCTCGACGATCTCGGCACACCGGACCGCTTCGATGTCTATTACGGGATGGCGACAACCGGATTGAAGTTGCGCGCCTCCTCATTCCGAAACACCTTCCAACGGGGGCGTCGGCGGACGCCGCATTAAACGAGGTGACCAAAGCATGAACTCAAAAACCAATCTCGGCTCCATCGTATCAGTCCGCGGAAGTGTCGTGGACGTTCGGTTTGACGACCAATTGCCGGCGATCCACACCGTCCTTCGGGCAGGGGAAAGGCGGAAAATCGTGATCGAAGTACTCGCACAACGTGACGCGCATACGGTGCGCGGAATCGCGCTCACACCGACGCAAGGTCTGGCGCGGGGGATGGCGGCCATCGACACCGGCGGGCCTCTCAAGACGCCCGTCGGCAAAGAGATTCTGTCGCGGATGTTCGATGTGTTTGGGAACACAATTGATCGCGAAGCTGTGCTGACCGATGTGGAATGGCGCTCGGTGCATCGCGATCCGCCTCCGCTGGCACGACGTTCCACCAAGTCGGAGATGTTCGAAACCGGCATCAAGGTCATCGATGTGTTGGTGCCGCTGGAACGCGGCGGCAAGGCCGGGCTGTTTGGGGGTGCCGGTGTCGGCAAGACCGTGCTGCTCACCGAGATGATTCACAACATGATCGGGCGTCAGGACGGCGTGAGTATTTTCTGCGGCATCGGTGAGCGTTGTCGCGAGGGCGAGGAACTTTACCGCGACATGAAGGAGGCGGGCGTCCTGCCTAACATGGTCATGATGTTCGGGCAAATGAACGAGCCGCCCGGCGCGCGATTCCGCGTGGGGCATGCGGCGCTGACAATGGCCGAATATTTCCGTGATGACGAACACCGCGATGTGCTGCTGCTGATCGACAATATCTTCCGCTTTATCCAGGCCGGTATGGAAGTCTCCGGCCTCATGGGCCAGATGCCGTCGCGTCTCGGTTATCAGCCGACCATGGGCACCGAGCTTTCGGGCTTGGAGGAACGCATCGCGAATACCGACACCGGCGCGATCACTTCCATTCAGGCGGTTTATGTGCCGGCGGATGATTTTACCGATCCGGCGGCGGTGCATACTTTCTCCCATCTCTCTGCATCCATCGTACTCTCGCGCAAGCGTGCCAGCGAAGGTCTGTTCCCGGCGATCGACCCGTTGCAATCCAGCTCGAAGATCGCCACGCCGGGCATCGTCGGCAAGCGGCACTACGCCCTCGCGCAGGAAATCCGGCGTACGGTCGCCCAATACAACGAGCTCAAGGACATCATCGCCATGTTAGGACTGGAGCAGCTTTCACCGGACGACCGCAACGTTGTCGCCCGCGCCCGCCGTCTGGAGCGATTTCTCACCCAGCCGTTTTTCACGACTGAGCAGTTCACCGGACTCAAGGGCAAACTGGTCAGTCTGGATGACGCGCTGGACGGCTGCGAACGCATCCTGAATGACGAATTCAAGGACCACGCGGAAAGTGCCCTCTACATGATCGGGGCAATCGATGAAGCGAAAAAAAGGGCAACGCCAACTGGGAAATCAAAAGCCGAGCCTGATAAAGTTACCGCTAACCATGAATCTTAAAGTGCTACTCCCCTTCCAGATTTTCGCCGACAGGTCCGGTGTATCCCGCATTGTGGCGGAAACCCCCGACGGCTCTTTCGGACTCCTGCCGCACCGGCTCGACTGTGTCGCGGCTCTATCACCCGGCATCCTCACCTACGAATCGGAGGTGGACGGCGAGGTCTTCATCGCCGTGGACGAAGGGGTGCTAGTCAAGACCGGCCCAGACGTGCTCGTTTCCGTCCGGCGGGCGATCGTCGGCACGGATCTCGACGGATTGCGCGATTCCGTTGAACGTGAATTCCTAACCATCGACGAGACCGAGGCAGGCGTCCGCTCGGTAATGGCGAAATTGGAAACTGGATTTCTGCGTCGCTTCGCGACCTTTCAACATGAGTGACGAGCTGAAGAAAACCTCGAAGAGCGAGCCGACCCTTGCCGGTCAGGTTGGCGCGAAGGCCGGACGCAAGCTCAAGGCGCGGCGTCATGCCACGTCGGGCGTCTGGTTCGGCCTGGGCATGATGGGGCTGATCGGTTGGTCCGTGGTCGTGCCGACGTTGCTTGGCGCAGCACTCGGCATCTGGTTGGACAAACATTATCCGGGCAAGCACGCCTGGACGCTGGCGCTGTTGGTGGCCGGCCTTGTGATCGGTTGTTTCAATGCGTGGCTTTGGGTGTCCAAGGAGGAAAAAGCCATGCGTGAAGAACAGGAGGATGACGATGAATGAAACGCTGACCTTGATTCTGGCGGGTGTCGCCGGCGTGGCGCTCGGCGCAATATTCTTCGGCGGCCTATGGTGGACGGTGCGCAAGGGCGTGCCGTCGCCACGACCCGCGCTTTGGTTCTTCGGCAGCATGGTGCTGCGGATGGGCATTATTCTGGCGGGCTTTTACTTTGTCGGCGGTGGTCAGTGGGAACGGCTGCTGGCGTGTCTGCTGGGATTTATCGTGGCTCGCTTCATCGTGATGCGGCTGACCCGGCCATCGGACGAGAATTGTCCGGAACAAACACTCTTTAAAGGGCCGACCCTCCACGGCAGGTCCGGAACCACAAACAAAACAACACCATGAACAACACGAACCTGAGAGCATCATTGACTGCCCTGGCCATACTGGCTGCGGCTGCGTTCCTCACTCCTTACACCGCGCAGGCGCATTGCGACGGACTGGACGGCCCGGTCGTTAAAGCCGCACAGAAAGCGCTGACGGAAGGCGGCATCACCCCGGTTCTCATCTGGGTGCGAAAGGGCGACGAACCGGAAATCAAGCAGGCGTTCGCGAAAACACTCGCCGTGCGCAAACTCAACGCCGAGGCGAAGGAGTTAGCCGACCTGTATTTCTTCGAGACGCTCGTGCGCATCCACCGCACGGGCGAGGGCGCGCCTTACACCGGCCTCAAGCCCGCGGGTCGCGACCTCGGACCGGCCATCCCCGCAGCAGACAAGGCCCTCGATACCCGCAGTGTCGAGCCGGTCAAAAAACTGCTCTTGGACATAGTAGAGCATGGCGTGCAAACGCACTTTCAAGCGGCGCTGGGCAAGAAGCAATTCGCCAAGCACGATGTCACTACCGGCCGCGCCTATGTGCAGGCTTACGTGGAATACATTCATTACGTCGAAGGGTTGCACAAAGCGGCCGCCAACACTGTGGAGGGCCACTTTCCCGAGAGCCACGAAACGACCAAGCTTCAGTCGCCGCACGACGCGCACAAGTGAGTTTGTTCGTGAAGCCGCCATCCGATAGCTATGCGCCTGAGTCCCGACGAGATTATTTTCTGGCAATCCGGGTTTTTCAAACTCAACGCCACGATTGTGTTCACATGGGGATTGATATTGGTGCTGGCCGTTGGGGCAAAACTCATCACCCGCAAATTGACCACGGAGCACAAACGTTCCCGCTGGCAAAATCTTTTGGAAATCGTCGTCACCGGCATTGCGAAACAAATCGAAGAAGTCGGCCTCAAGAACCCCAAGAAATATATCGGTTTTCTGGGCACGCTGTTCCTGTTCGTCGCGCTGGCCAGCCTTTGCACCGTCATTCCCGGCTACGAGCCACCGACCGGTTCGCTTTCAACCACGGCGGCGCTGGCCCTTTGCGTGTTGGTAGCCGTGCCGATGTTTGGCATCGAAGACCAGGGCGTGGGAGGCTACCTCAAATCTTACATCGAGCCGACCTTCATTATGCTGCCATTTAATATCATCAGTGAAATCTCCCGCACGCTGGCCCTGGCTGTCCGCCTGTTCGGCAACATGATGAGCGGGGCGATGATCATCGGCATTCTGCTGACCATCACACCCTTCATCTTTCCCATCGTAATGACGGTGCTCGGTCTGCTCACCGGCATGGTGCAGGCCTACATTTTCAGCATCCTGGCTGCGGTTTACATCGCTGCCGCCACCCGCACGCGCAAGCCTAGACCAGCGCCAGCAACTCAAACTTGAAACAAAAATCAATCAACCAAAGGACATAATATGGACAGCATGACAATCATCGCGGTGGCATCCATTGTCACCGCCGGCATCACCACCGGTTTCGGCACAATGGGGCCGGCGCTGGCCGAGGGTAAGGCGGTCGCAACCGCTCTGACTTCGCTGGCGCAGCAACCCGACGCCTCCGCCACAATCACCCGAACTTTATTCGTCGGTCTGGCGATGATCGAGTCCACGGCCATCTACTGTTTCGTGGTCTCGATGATTCTGATTTTTGCCAATCCGTTTTGGAATCACGTTATCGAAGCAGCCACGCAAGCGGCAGGAAAGTAAACCTATGCTGATTGACTGGTTCACTGTCGGGGCGCAGGCGCTCAACTTCCTCATCCTTGTTTGGTTGATGAAGCGTTTTCTCTACAAACCGATTCTCAACGCCATTGACGCGCGGGAAAAGAAGATCGCTGCGGAACTCGCCGACGCCGACGCGAAGAAGGCCGAAGCAAAATGTGAGCGCGACGAGTTCCAGCACAAGAATGAAGAGTTCGACCAGCAGCGCGCCGGACTTCTGAGCAAGGCCACCGATGAGGCGGGCGCCGAGCGTCAGCGGCTGATGGACGAGGCCCGCAAAGCGGCTGACGACATGAGCGCGAAGCGAGAGGACACGTTGCGCGAGGACGCCAAGAACCTAAACCAAGCCATCACGCGCCGGACTCAGGACGAGGTGTTTTCCATTGCCCGCAGGGCGCTGTCGGACCTTGCCACCACGAGTCTGGAAGAGCAGATGAGCGAGGTGTTCACCCGCCGCTTGCGCGGCATGGATGAGCACCCGAAAGCCGATCTCGGCGAGGCATTGAAGACAGCTTCCGAACCCGCGCTGGTCCGCAGCGCGTTTGCCCTGTCGGAGGAACAATGCGCGTCCATCCAGAAAGCGCTCAATGAAACCTACTCGGCTGATCTTCATCTCCGGTTTGAAACAGCGCCGGATCTGATCAGCGGGATCGAACTGACGACCAATGGACAAAAGGTAAGCTGGAGCATCGCCGATTACCTGACCTCAGTGGAAAAGGGCGTGGCCGAACTTCTCAAAAAGAAGATCAAGACTGAGTCGAAAGCGGAGCCGAAACCGGAGGCCAAACCCAAGGCTGAAGCCGAAGCGAAACCCGAGGTCCAAGCCGCGTGATCGCTGCGTCCGAAAGCTTGCACAGCGTATTCGACGGCGCGTTCGCGAACATCGACCAGGCGAGCAAAGACTTTACGCCACGCCTTGCGCCGCGCGAGGTCGGCACGATCACGAGCGTCTCCACGGGCATCGCGAGTGTCTCCGGGTTGAACGGGGCCGGCTTTGAGGAATTGCTCGCGTTTCCCGGCGGAGTCTTCGGCATCGCGTTCAATGTCGATGCGGATGAAATCGGCGCCGTTCTGCTCGGCGACTACACGCATTTGCAGGCTGGGCAGGAAGTCGAGCGGACGGGCCGTGTGATGGACGTCGCGGTCGGCGATGGACTGCTCGGCCGCGTGATTGATCCGCTCGGACGACCGCTCGATGACCACGGCCCCGTCAACACCACCGACCGTCTGCCCATCGAACGTCCTGCCGCGCCCATCATGGATCGCGGGCCGGTGACCGTGCCGCTTCAGACCGGCCTCATGGTCATTGACGCGCTCATTCCCATCGGGCGCGGCCAGCGCGAATTGATTCTCGGCGATCGGCAGACCGGCAAGACCGCCATCGCCATCGACACCATCCTGAACCGGGAAAGACGTGCTCTGCGTCTATTGCGCCATCGGCCAGCGCGCTTCCGCGGTGGCAAAAGCCGTGGCCGTTTTGCGCGAGAATGATGCGATGGAATTTACCGTCGTCGTCGTTGCCGAAGGGAACGACGCGCCCGGCCTCGCCTACATCGCGCCCTACGCCGCGACGAGCATTGCGGAGCATTTCATGGAAGCGGGCCGCGACGTGCTGATCGTCTATGACGACCTGACGCATCACGCCCGCGCCTATCGCGAACTTTCCCTTCTGCTCCGCCGCCCGCCTGGACGCGAAGCTTTCCCGGGCGACATCTTCTTCATCCATTCGCGGCTGCTCGAACGCTCGACCCATCTCTCCAAGGAACGCGGCGGCGGCTCGCTGACTGCGCTGCCGATCATCGAGACCGAGGCGCAAAACATTTCCGCCTACATCCCAACCAACCTGATCTCCATCACGGACGGGCAGATTTACCTTTCGCCGTCGCTGTTCGAATTGGGCGTGCTTCCCGCGGTGGATGTTGCAAAATCCGTTTCGCGCGTCGGCGGCAAGGCGCAACAGGCGGCGTATCGCGCGGTGACCGGCGACCTGAAGTTGGCCTACGCGCAGTTCGAGGAACTCGAAACCTTCGCCCGTTTCGGCGCACGTCTCGACGACAACACGCGCAAGATCATCGATCATGGCCGCCACATCCGCGCCTGCCTAAAGCAATCGGAGCTGGCTCCAGTAGCCGTGCCCGCGCAGATTGCGGTGCTGCTCGCCCTGACTGCCGAACTCTTCGATGCCGTCTCGCTTGACCAGATGCACGACGCCCAGCACGCGGTCCATGAAGCCGCTGTGAAAATCCCGGCCGAAATCCGCGAGCGCTTCGAAACCGCCGACAAGCTCAGCGACGAGGATCGCGAGACGATCATCGAAATCGCCCGACAGGCACTCGCGCCTTTCCAATCTGAGCCGGAAGCCGAGTGAAAGCCGACCCTGAAGAAATCGGCCTGAGCGCAACACAACTAAATTACAGTCATGGAACATTACATACTCAAAACGTTTGCGGTCGCCTTTCCGCTGCTAGCCAGCGCAACTTTCGATCAAATCCGTCCCGGCAGTGACCTGCGACGAAGCCGTCACCATTTTTCGGATCGCCATATCGTACTTGTGGCAAAACAAACAAAACTACGAATTCGGCGGCCACAACACCATCCGTCGAGCACGGCTGCCAAGGTGAGCAAGAGCAAAATGCTCATCGCATGAAGTGGCTCAAACAACCCACCACACTTATGCCCACCACAGCAACGCTCAAAAATGAAAAACTTGCCGAAGTGAAGCCATCTTCACCTCTCCGCCGCTTGCGGGGCACAGGTCTCAAGCTGCTGATCGTAGCCGTGCTGGCAGGGTTGCTCGTTTACAAACTCAAATTCTCGCCCGTCCCCGTGGTTTCTCATCTAGCGGCGCGTGGACCGGTTGTCGTTCAGGTGATGGGCACGGGCACGCTGGAGGCTCGGGTCAAAACCACCCTCAGTTCGCGCATCCAAGAGCGGTTGGCCGAAGTGCTCGTGGATCAAGGCGACCCCGTGAAGGCCGGGCAGTTGCTCGCGCGGCTCGATGACGGCGAACTCAAGCGGCAAGCGGAGGTGGCCGAGGCGACTCTCGCGAGCGCAAAGGCGACCGCTGAGCGCGTGCGGGTGGACGAAGCCCGCGCCCGGGCGGTGGAACAACAAGCGCGCCAGAATCACAACCGCATTTTTGATCTCGTTGCCACGAAAGTCAGTTCCCAGGCGGACCTCGACAAAGCCATCGAGCAGTTGAGTGTTGGCGAAAGCGACCTGAAGCGGGCGCAAGCCGCGATCACAGAGGCGGAGAGCCAGGTGTTCACGGCGGAGAAGAACCTTGCCTACCAACGGGAGCGCCTCTCGGACACACGGATTCTCAGCCCCTACGACGGATTGATTGTGCGTCGTGACCGCGACCCCGGTGGAGTGGTTGTTCCGGGCAGTTCGATTCTCCAACTCATCTCCACGAACGAACTCTGGATATCGGCGTGGGTGGATGAAACCGCCATGGCACGCCTCGCCACCGGCCAGGTTGCCCGCGTGATCTTCCGTTCCGAACCGGCGCGGAGTTTTCGCGGCGAAGTTGCGCGGCTGGGACGGGAGGCCGACCGCGAGACGAGGGAATTCATCGTGGACGTGAGTTTGAAGGAACTGCCGGCGAAATGGAGCATTGGCCAGCGGGCCGAGGTCTATGTCGAAACCGCGCGCAAACCCTCCGCACTGGTGATTCCGAAACCCTTTCTCGTCTGGCGTAGCGGGAAGGCAGGGGTTTTCGTTGCCGCGAGTGGCAAGGCGCGTTGGCGGGACGTCACGCTGGGCTTGGAAGGCGGAGAGAATGTTGAAGTGCTGGATGGACTCAAGGAAGGAGAGCCCCTCCTCAGACCCGTCGAAGGCAAGCGCGGGGTTCTCGCGGATGGCCAACGCATCAAGGAATCATGAACCTGGCGGCCCAAGACATCCGGCACAACGTCGGGCGGTTCGCGCTCACGGCGGTGGGCATCGGCCTGCTGCTGATGATCGTGCTGGGGATGAGCGGGATTTACCGGGGCATGATTGACGACGCGCTCGTGGTGGTGGATCGCATCGGCGCGGATTTGTGGGTCGTGCAACGCAGCACGCGCGGGCCGTTCGCCGAAGTTTCCCGTGTGCCAGCCAACCTGGAACATCGCCTGCGCGCCGTGCCCGGCGTGGCGAGCGCGCGGACTTTTGTTTCCCACAATGTGCAGCGCGAACACGAGGGCCGGGCGCTGCGCATGAATGTTCACGGCCTGGCCTGGCCCGAAGACAATGGCGCGTGGGTAACGCTGACCGCCGGACGACCACTGGCACAATCCCACTACGAACTGATCGCCGATGTGTCCCTCGGCCTGAACCTGGGCGAGAAGCTGGTTCTGGGCAAAGACACCTACACGGTCGTGGGCATCACAAAAGGCATGGTGGCGTCGGGCGGCGATGGGATTGCGTTTTTTACCACGCAGGACGCACAGGCGGTACAATTCGATCTCTCCGGCGAAGCCATTCGACTGGAGCGCGCGGCGCGGGTCCAGCGGGCCGTGGGACAGGACATCGGACGGGTGCAGCCTTTGTTGTTGGAGCGCGGAGGCGGACTGTCGTCGGGAATTCCCGCCCTTGCCCGCCCGATGGTCAGCGCCATCACCGTGCGCGTGACTGAAGGGACGGATCCCGCGGCGGTGGCGGCCACCATCGCCGCCTGGCCCGATGTGTCGGTTCACACCCGCGACGACCAGGTGCAACTCCTAGTCTATGGCATGATTGACAAGGCGCGGCGACAGATTGGCCTATTCCGCGTTTTGCTGGTCATCATCTCCACCATCATCATGGCGTTGATCCTCTACACGCTCACGCTCGATAAAATTCACGACATTGCGATGCTCAAGCTCATGGGGGCGCGCAATTCGATGATCGTGGGCCTGATTCTGCAACAGGCGCTGTTGCTCGGCGGTCTTGGGTTCGGGATCGCGTGGAATCTGGGCGGGTGGATTTTCCCGAAGTTCCCGCGTCGGGTGCTGATCACGCCGGAAGACCTGTGGGGACTGGCGGCGGTGGTGGTGCTCATTTCTGTGCTGTCGAGTGCGCTTGGGATTTGGAAGGCCCTGCGCGTCGAACCGAACAAGGTTTTGTCGTGACGAACTTTCCCCCAGCCAACACGCCCGCCATCGAAGTCTTCAACCTCACGAAGATTTACGGCAGCGGCAACACCGAGGTCGTGGCCATGAAGGGCGTGACGCTCCAGGTCGCGCGCGGCCAGGTCATCGCGCTGCTCGGGCCGAGCGGTGCGGGGAAATCCACACTGTTGACGGCGATGGGGCTTATCAATCCACCCACGTCCGGCCGCATCCTCATTGGCGGCGTGCCGGTGCTGGATGGCCCGCTGCCGTTGGTCAGTCTGCGCGCCTTCCGGCGGCATCACCTGGGCTTCGTCTTCCAGAAGGCGAATCTCATCCCGTTCTTGAACGCCCTTCAGAACGTTCAGGTCGCACTTGAAATCAATGACGTGCCGCCCCGACAGGCGCGGCGTCGCGCGCTGGAATTGCTCGACTACCTCGGCGTGGCCGATCGCGCGGTCAATCTGCCCGACGCCCTCTCCGGCGGCCAGCAACAGCGCGTGGCCGTGGCTCGTGCTCTGGCGAATCAACCGGACCTCCTGCTCGCCGACGAACCGACCGCCGCGCTCGACAGCCATCGTGGCCGGCAGGTGATGGAATTATTCCGCAAGGTTGCCCATGAGCGCGGCACGGGTGTGATCGTCGTCACCCACGATCAGCGTTCGCTCGATGTGTTCGACTGGACCTACGAAATGGAAGACGGCGTGATCCATGCCGGAGCCAAATCCCACACCTCAACGCGATCATGAGCGACACCATCGCAGGCCTGCGCCGCAAGATCAGTAGTGCGGGCGATCTCCAATCCGTCGTCCGATCGATGAAAGCTTTGGCCGCATCAAGCATTGGCCAATACGACAAATCAGTGCAAGCGCTCGGCGACTACTATCGCACGGTGGAGTTGGGATTGAGCGCCTGTTTTCTCGCAACCCAATCAACGGTGTTACCGGTGGAGCGAAATCGAAAAGCCGACGAGGGCGAGATCGGTGCCGTCGTCTTCGGCTCTGACCAGGGTTTGGTAGGCCAGTTCAATGACATCATCACCGACTACGCAATCAAGACGTTGACCGCCATGTCCGGAAAGACCACAGTCTGGGCCGTGGGTGAGCGCGTCCAGGCGAGACTCGCTGACGCCGGCTTGAATCCGATCGGCCTCTTTGCCGTTCCGAATTCCGTCCAAGGTATCACCCCGCTTGTCGGGCAGATTCAGATCGAAAGCGAAGCGCATCGGGCCGAGGGCGAATGCTCGCAACTCTATGTTTTCCACAATCGCCCGAAATCCGGTGCGCTCTATGAACCCGTCAGCCAACGGCTCTTGCCACTCGACGAAAAATGGCAGCGCGATCTGGCAAACATTCCCTGGCCGACAATGACGTTGCCCGATGTCATGTGCGGCGGCACCGCGACCTTGGGCGCGCTCATCCGCGAATACCTTTTCATTTCCCTCTTCCGCGCCTGCGCCGAGTCACTCGCCAGCGAAAATACCAGCCGCCTAGCCGCAATGCAGCGCGCCGACAAGAACATCGACGAATTGCTGGAGACGCTGAACGGCACCTATCACCGCCTGCGGCAGGACTCCATCGACGAAGAGCTGTTCGATGTCGTAACCGGCTTTGAAGCTCTTTCACCTCAGTCCCGGCACGAAAATCGAGCAAAGGGTGTTTCGTCTCGATCCGCTAAACATCGCGCAGGAAATGAATACCGTTGAACCTTTCCGCCAACTCGATGAGTGACTTCCAAATGCATCGCCTCGGCGTGCATTGTTCTGCCGCCCAGCCACATCCGCATCCGCATCCGCAAATATCATCGGATTCACCGCGAACGACACGAGCAGAATCAACAGGAAGGAAAGCAGGCTGGGTGAAAGCAGCGCGAAGGATCCGAGCAACACGAACAACGCGGCACCAAACCACAAATATGAATACAACGAACGCGGCTGCAGTCCGGGAGGAGGGTTCGTTGTGACATGGAGGTCATCCGTGGCGCTCACTGGATTTGCGCTCGGATGCCGCGTTAGCATCTGGGAGCGCCCCGGCCCGGAGGAGTGGGTGGTTGGTCTTCGTGGGAGTTCGGATATTTCCACGTTTGACGGCAGAGGGATGGGTGAGTTGGATCTGCTTTTCGCCGGTGCGTAGATTTAAGCCAGCACGGTCAGAGCGACCGTCACCACCAGGGTAATCAAGATCGTGAGCGGCATCTGGATATGCCGCGGCCGCTTCGTTCTTCCACGAGCCATAGGTTTGTGCATCAGACCTCAGCCCGGGCGGCGCAGGCTGGGTTCGCGATCCCAGATGCGTCCCTTCTTCGCGGCGGCGATGAATGTTGCAACGGCCTTGTCATTCGCGAGTGGGACAATGCCTGCGTCTGGTTTCACTCCCGCGCGGTCGAGCAACGGCTGGGCCTTGGCGGTGTGACCGATCACCTTCAGATGCGCAAAGGCGTCGCCCGCCCAGGCGACAGCGGCGACCTGAGTCGCGAGATCTTTGGCCCCGGCTTCAGAGGCGAGGATGACGGCGGCGTCGAAGAACACCGACGGTGCGGCGGAAAGCGGGAAGTCCGCTTCGACCAGGGTGCCATTGCTGTCGGTCGCTCCGCCCACTTTCGGGGCAACGACAGCGAGCGCAGCTTTCTCGGCCTTGGCGCTACGGCGGAGCGCGGCGAGGAGCGAGGCATCAAAGCCGTCGGTGATGAGCACGCCGATCTTGCGCCCGGCCAGGGTCGTGGGCGCCTTGCCGATGAGGCTCAACGCCGGCGAAGACGCCAGGTCACGCGGCGCGACGGCGGGTGTGATGGCGTCGGCTTTCCCCGGCATCCCGAGTGCATCGGCGACCTGATCGTGCAACGAAGGGTCGATGTTCGCGAGGTGCCCGAGCATCCGCAGGCGGATCATTTTGGTTTCGACCTTCGCCAGTTCAAAGGCGAACGCGCTGACGATGTGGGTCTGCTCCGGCTTGGTCATCGAGCGGAAGAACATCCGCGCCTGGGAATAATGATCGGCAAAGGTCTCGGAGCGTTTGCGCTGCTTGGTGGCGTCGAGCACCTCGGGATGGCTGGCGAATCCGCGCGTTGGATTCTCTCGCGGCGCGCCGCCGTCGAAACTGTTCGGCTCGTAGTTCACACGGCCCTTGGGCACTTCCATCTGGCGGAGACCGTCGCGCTGGAAGTTGTGCATGGGGCAACGCGGCGCGTTGACGGGGATCTGATGAAAGTTCGGCCCGCCCAGCCGCGAGAGCTGCGTATCCTGATAGGAAAAGAGCCGCCCCTGGAGCAGGGGATCGTTCGAAAAGTCGATGCCGCGCACGACGTTCGTGGGCAGAAACGCCACCTGCTCGGTCTCGGCAAAAAAGTTGTCCACGTTCCGGTTGAGCACCATTTTTCCGACTATTCGCAGGGGAATAATTTCCTCCGGGATGAGCTTCGTCGGATCCAGCACGTCGAAGTCGAGGCCGTCCGCCGTCGCCTGATCGAAGACCTGCAGCCCGAGTTCCCATTCTGGAAAATCGCCGCGCTCGATGGCCTCCCACATGTCGCGCCGGTGAAAGTCGGGATCCGCGCCGTTGATCTTCACCGCCTCATCCCAGAGCACCGAGGCGGCTCCGAGTTTCGGCCGCCAGTGGAATTTCACAAAGCGCGAAACATCGCGCGCGTCAATCAGTCGAAAGGTGTGGACCCCGAACCCTTCGATCATCCGCAACGAGCGCGGGATGGCACGGTCGGACATGATCCACATCAGCATGTGCATGCTTTCCGGTGTGAGAGAGACGAAATCCCAGAAGTTGTCGTGCGCCGAGCCTGCCTGCGGGAAACCCCGATCCGGCTCCATTTTCACGGCGTGGACGAGGTCGGGGAATTTGATCGCGTCCTGGATGAAGAAAATCGGGATGTTGTTGCCGACCAGATCGTAGTTGCCCTCTGTGGTGTAAAACTTCACCGCGAAACCGCGCACGTCGCGCGCCAGATCGCCCGAGCCGGCACCGCCGGCGACGGTGGAAAAGCGGGCGAAGACTTCCGTCTTCACCGTGGGATCTTGCAGGAACGCCGCCTGGGTGATGTCGCTCATCGACTCATAGACTTGGAAGTAACCGTGCGCCCCGGTGCCGCGCGCGTGGACGATTCGCTCGGGAATCCGTTCGTGATCAAAGTGCGTGATCTTCTCGCGCAGGATGAAATCTTCGAGCAGTGTCGGCCCGCGCTCACCGACCTTGAGCGAGTTCTGGTTGTCGGCGATCGGTAGTCCATGATTCGTGGTCAGCGAATCAGCGAGATCGCCGACGGTCTGATGCGTCTCGGCCGGTCGCGACACCGTGGTGTTTTTAATCGAAGGTTTCGGGTGAACGGACTGGCGTTTTTGGTTTTTCATAAAAAGCACTTCGGGAAAATTGCCGTCGAAACGTTTCAGATTGCTTCAGAGCAGTCGAACAGCGTCGCCGTTCTTCAGAAGCGTGAGGTCATTTGTTCAATGGGGTGTTCTCCCCATGCGGTAGGGTGGGCGGGTCTTATTTTGCGAGAAGGTGAGGCTCGAAGCGGGCACTGGGTCACAGCTTTTTTCTTCCCCCACGCCACTTTTTACCCCGCCGCGCCGGGCATCGGCTTCGAGCAGCGCGTCATTGATCGCCAGGCCGGCCTGCATCCCTTCCGCCGCAGCGGCGACGATGAGCTGCACACCCCGGCTGGCATTCCCCACCACGTAAACTCCGGGGACACATGTGGACGCATCCTCGCCGCACTGCACGCAGCCGTCGTCGGGGCAGAATTCACAGCCAACCATCTCGGCGAGCGTCGAGCGCTGGTGCTGGCCGGGGGAGAAAAACAGTGCGCGACGGGCGTCCGTGCTGACCGTCGGGGAACGATTGCAACGCTTTCAGGTTCAGACATGGCGTTCGCGAAATTAATCCGCCATCGCAGTCAGCGGCGGAAACCCATGATGCTCGCGCCCGGGATTACCATCGAATGTTTTGGAGGATTTGTAGAGTTCGAAGTGTCCATCGGCTGCGTGTTTGGCGCACCGTTCGCGCAAGGCTTGCATTGCTTCCGGCTTCATCGGGGTGAACGTGCGCGCGATTTCCAGGTTCTTGTGCAAGACGTCGAGGGAATCCATGCCGCTGACGAGCGTGGCGACGGGGAGGGATAGGACATAGGTGAGCGCTTCCTTCGCGGTGAGCGTGCCTTGCTTCACCGCCTCCGCCGTGCCGTTCAGGCTTTTCATGGCGATGGGCGCAATCCCGCGGCGGTTCAATTCCGGGAGCACCTTTTGCTCGAAACTGCGGAACGTGGCATCGAACACACCGAGTGGCATCTGGCAGGAGTCGAACGGATAATCGTGCCCCAACATTTTCAAATGGATGGATGGATCTTTATGGCCGGTGAAACCAACGAACCGCACCTTGCCCTGCTTCTTCGCCTGATCAAGCGCTTCGATGACCCCGCCCTTGGCAAAGTGCAGATCGGGATCGTTGTCATAGATCACCTCATGCACCTGCCAGAGATCAATGTGATCCGTCTGCAACCGCCGCAGGGACTCTTCGAGTTGCTGCATCGCCACTTTCGCATCGCGTCCGTGCGTGCAGACCTTGGTCATGAGGAACGCCTCCGTGCGACGACCTTTCAACGCCTTGCCCATCCATTCTTCACTGCGCCCGTCGTGGTATTCCCAGGCGTTGTCCATGAAGTTCATCCCGGCCTCCATCCCTTCATGAACCATGCGCACGGCGTCAGCCTCGGTCCTCGCCAGTGCAAGCGTGTGGCCCCCCATGCCGAGGATTGAAACTTCAACGCCCGTCCGTCCAAAAGGTCGCCGTGGAATCTGGCCGGATTGTTCCGCCGCCTGCGCCCGGCCTTCGCCGACGTGAAAATGCGGGAGACTCGCAGCAGCGGTGATCACGGCGACTTGTTTGATAAACCGGCGGCGTGATCTCATTTCGTCCAGACAGGTTGCTATGGGTTTGCCTTCCTGTTTGATGTTACTCTTTCGTCTCCTTCGCCATCTTGTGAACCTTGCCATCCATCGAAACCATCTGACCATCCTTGAGCATCATGGTCTGACCGTCTTTCATCGTAACATTGCCATCTTTCATGACTTTGGTGCCGTCCGTCATGGTCATGTCGTCCTTCATCATCATGGATTTTCCGTCCTTCATGACCATCATCTTGCCGTCCTTCATCATCGCACCATCGTGCATCGTCATTTTGCCGTCCTTCATCATGTGAACTTTGCCATCCATGGAAACCATCTGACCATCCTTGAGCATCATGGTCTGACCGTCTTTCATCGTAACATTGCCATCTTTCATGACTTTGGTGCCGTCCGTCATGGTCATGTCCTCCTTCATCATCATGGACTTGCCGTCCTTCATGACCATCATTTTGCCGTCCTTCATCATTGGCCCGTCATGGGTCGCTTCGTGTTCCGCCGCCGTGAGGCTGACGAGTGAGAGTGAAGCTGCGAGGGCGATGACGGCCAATTTTGTGGGAATCAGTTGTTTTTTCATTGCGTTTATTTTGTGAATATTTGGTTCGGTTGTGTCAAACAGACTGGAGTACGCTCCTTCAAATGCCGGGCTTTGTCTATGGGGTGAACACCCTATGGATCACGAGGCGGACTTTCCCAGAGCGAAGTGATCGACCATCAATGCTCATCAAAATAGTTTATCACATCATCCAACACGGGCGCGAGCCCGCGGAATGGCCAGGCGAACGCCATGACGACGGCGGCATGAGCGCGGCGCGGATAAGCAATGCATTCCACTTCCCCACCGGCGGCACGGATGCGCGCCGCAAGTCGAGAGGCATTGCCTGGCTCGACAGTTTGGTCGCGCAGCCCGTGAATCAGCAACATCGGCGGCGCGTGGCCGTCCACGAAATTGATCGGCCCGATGGCTTGCGGCGAGTCACTGGGTCCCAGATCGAACACCGCCCGATCCGATTCCCCGGGAATAAAGTCATACGGGCCCGAAAGCCCGGCGGTGGCGCGAATCGCCGTTCGCCCCAGCCCAACAGCTTCGAGATAATATTGATCGAGCGTAAGGGAGGCAGCGATGTGCGCTCCGGCGGAATGTCCCATCAAATAAATACAATTCGCGTCACCGCCAAAAGTTTTGATGTTGTCATGCGTCCAGCGAACCGCCGCCGCGGCGTCCGAAACGAAGGCCGGAAATGTCACCGCTGGATAGAGCCTGTAGTCCGGCAACACGACGAGGAAGCCCCGCGCGGTCAGCGCCTCGGCGACGAAACGATAGTCCGCCTTGTTGCCGGCACGCCAGGAACCGCCGTAGAAGAAAATGACCACCTTCGCGACGGCAGGCGCATGCTTCGGGCGATACACATCCAGCTTCTGGCGCGACTGGTAGCCGTAAGACAGGTCGGAACTGCGTGCATAGCCGTGACGCGGAACGGTGGAATTCAGCACTTGAAACCCGGTGCAGCCGCTGTGCAGAGTCATCACTAGCGCCAATCCAATCGCGAAAACTGATTTCATTGGCGGGCTTCCGACGGCCGCCGCTTTCCATGCGAACGCGAGAGGGCGGTCCACCACACCCACGCGACGAACAGCAACTGCATCGGCAGGCGGGCCCACAAACTCCACGGCGACATGCCAAAATGTTCCGGATGCAGCCCCATGAAAACGTTGGCGGGAAAAACCGCGATGAGCATTGCGATCAATCCCCACCCGGCCACGCGGCGCAGCGGTCGAATCAGCAAGCCCAAGCCACCGGCGATCTCTGCGATTCCGCTGGCAGTGACGAGAAATCTCGGA
>Ga0163154_10000517_pt1 | contig 59543 bp, 66 predicted proteins | sample OliLakLV19MP9P1_FD_148649 | JGI IMG/M metagenome (GOLD analysis project Ga0163154, IMG submission 148649) | Freshwater microbial mat bacterial communities from Lake Vanda, McMurdo Dry Valleys, Antarctica - Oligotrophic Lake LV.19.MP9.P1 | ecosystem: Environmental > Aquatic > Freshwater > Lake >...
ATGGATCACGACTATCATTAACGTGTACACAAACTAAATTATCTTGCAAACCAAAGTCTTTGATGGCTTTGATCACGCTTTTCTCAGAACTGGGATTGAGATCGTATCCAGCTGCAAACGCGTGACAAGTATCCAAACACCAACCGACGCGCGGCGATTGTAAGCTGTCAATTAACCATTGAATTTCTGCCAAATCACCGCCAATTTTGCCTTTTTGACCAGCTGCATTTTCAATTAAGAAATGTGAATCACTGGGAGTATTGAGCAAAATTTCGCTTATGGCTTGCAGTACCTGCTCCCTCACCGCTACCCAACCCCGACCCTGATGGCTCCCCAAATGGACCACCACACCTTCGCCTTTGAGGCGCGAATCAAAGTGTAAATCAAAGATCAAGGCTTCGGAAGACTTTTGGAGTAATTCTGGTTTTTCTGACGCAAGGTTTACTAAATAAAGCGAATGAGTAATGATTGATTTAACTGACAATTCTTTTTGTTTTGCAAACACTTTTTCGGCATCAATTCCATCTATATTTGGTCTTTGCCAAACCCGAGGACTACCCGAAAAAACTTGCACCGCATTACACCCGATAGCCGCGGCTCTTTCGACGGCTTTATCAATGCCGCCAGCAGCTGAAACGTGCGCTCCAATTAATTGCATAAAACCTTTCTGAGTTTCTAACTAGGACTGAGTCGCAGCCACATTTTTAAATTGTTCCTAAGTAATTCATCAATTATAGCAATCTTCTCGCGGTATACTTGCAGCATGTCACAAGCCAAACTAGGTGCGTATACTGTGGAATTTAGAAACTCCGAGGAGTATCACAAACTGAAACAAGAAATCTTTACGCAGGATACGTATTATTTTGAAACCGATAATCCTCAGCCCGTCATCATTGATGGTGGGGCTCATATTGGGATGGCAACGCTTTATTTCAAAAAACTCTATCCCCACGCTAAAGTTATAGCCATTGAGCCACTGCCTCAAAACTTCAGACTTCTCGAATCTAATCTGTGGAGTAATCAGCTTGATGATGTGGAAACACATAACGTGGCCTTGGCTGGACGCGAAAATCAAGCCGAGTTTTATTTTGATTTGTCTGGTGATGACTGGTTTACCACAGCTAGCTTCATAGAAGGCGCCTGGACACATACCCAAAAAAGCCAAGCAGTCACTGTGCCCACAGTCCCTTTGGCTACTTTTTTGACGCAGCCTATTGATTTCTTGAAACTCGACATTGAAGGCACTGAAGAAGAGGTGCTCTTTGCCGCTCGAGAGGCATTGAATCAAGTAAGGCAGTTGATGGTTGAGTTTCACCCGCTTCCCCATCAATCATTAGCCCGCACTACCAAGATTTTGGAAGATCGTGGCTTTCAGGTTGCGCTTTGGCAAAAAGGCAAAGAAGTGACAAGAGTTAAGTCGGGATTAGTATTGATTCACGCCCAAAAGGGCAAGTAGGTACTGTGTGCTTGGTTGATTTTTAAATTGGGGCAAACCTGCAACATTACAACTCAAGCTATAGCCTTTACCACGTAAACAACGGCCGCTGACTAACCATGGTTTTGACTTCCTCAGCAATACTCAACAAGTCGGTATTTTTGTCATAGATCAATCTCATTTTTTGGATGTGAGCCGCTTTTTCGGTTTTCTCAATGGGTAAGGCTTCTTTGGTGGCAATGTCCACAACGCGCTTCATCCATTTACCGATTTGTTTCATTTCAACTTCTTTTAAACCTCGAGTGGTAACTAACGGCGTGCCCACACGCAGGCCTGAAGGATAGAACGGTGAGCCGGGTTCTTGAGGCACGGTATTGCGGTTAGCGTAGATTCCCGCCACATCCAAGGCATAGGCAACTTGGCTGCCAAAGCCCGGACCAAAGGGCGTCAAATCCAAGACCATCAGGTGTGTTTCAGTTCCTCCTCCTACTAACTGCAAACCTTCAGTGGTTAAAGTTTGAGCAAGCGCTGTGGCATTTTTGCGAATTTGTTGAGCATAGGTTTTAAATGCCGGTCGACTAGCTTCTTCAGCGGCAATGGCAATGCCGGCCGTGGTCGCGTTATGAGGACCGCCCTGAAGACCGGGAATAATGGCTAAATCAATTTTAGTCCCCAATTTGGGATCGCGCTCTAAGCCGCGGGCGGTAGCCATAATCATTGCGCCCCGAGGACCGCGAAAGGTTTTGTGGGTGGTGGACATAATCAGGTCGACGTCGGGGACGGGATTAGGGTGTTCTCCCCCAATCACTAGCCCAGTAACGTGGGAAATATCGGCAACTAGCCATGCCCCCACTTCATCGGCAATTTCTCGAAAAGCTTTAAAATCAAGTTCAAAAGGATAGGCAGTGTTGCCCGCAAAAATTAATTTGGGTTTATGAGCTTTGGCCAGGGCACGAACTTGATCGAAATCAATGCGGGCCTCGCCATTCAAACCATACTGTTGGGAGTTGAAGTATTTACCAGAAAAAGTGACTTTGGGATGACCGTGTGTTAAGTGACCCCCTGAAGCCAACGCCAATCCCATGATATGGTCACCGGGCTCGAGCAAGGCAAAGTAAATAGCCGTGTTGGCGGGTGAACCAGAATAAGGTTGAACATTTACATACGGCACATCAAACAATTTTTTGATGCGTTCCTGAGCTAAAACTTCAATTTGATCAATAATTTGATTACCTTCATAGTAACGGCGACCCGCGTAGCCCTCTGAGTACTTACTATTTAGGCATGTAGACAGTACTTGTGAGACTTCTGGCGAAATGTGATTTTCAGACGCAATCAAGCCGATTTTGTCTTTTTGACGCTGCTCTTCTTGGGTGATTAAATCGAAAATAATTTCTGACATGGATTCCTTTGGGTATTGGGTAAAATATGGCGCTTGAGACGCTCTTGATACTAACTTAAATAGCACCATACACTATCAAAAGAAGGTTCAACAAGCGGTAGAAAAAACCAAGTGAGAGATGAGGCGAGATTTGATCATTAGTAACTTATCGTAGCGATACAACTTCATTCTGAGAACTAGCAACCGGGTTGGTGTGTTATTTAACTTCACCTTGAAACGGAGGTACTTCTAGACCTTGAGAAAAATCTGCAACGTGGGCGCTTTCGTTCATGGCTCGCCCTTCAACCAAAGGTTGAACGGTGATTTTGTTTTCACGTACCAACTGCCGAACATAAATGACAGCAGCAGGAAATCGTCGATCGTCAGTTTGTGATATCCACGAAAAAACTAATTGGCCTTTAAAGCCCCACTCTTTTAACTTAGTTAATAAATGAACTCCCAGTTGCAGAGAATTTCTGAGCACAAAAACTAATGCTGCTTCGCCAAAAAGGACTCTGCCCTGTCCATCTGATAAACTAAAAATATCCAGCGCATGAAACTCAGCGACTAAGTCAGTTTTTTTCAAAACCGCTTGTGCTCGTTCATCATAATCAATGGCAAAGATTTCTGCATGCGGGTAGGTTGCTTTGAGCGTGATAATCACCCCCCCCATACCTGGACCAACTTCGACTAACTTGAAAGGAGCTTCCCGAAGCTCTGAGCGCAGAATTCCCCGACCTCCAGACATCTCTTGATTATCGTGAATTAGCTTCAAATGTTTAGCCGACTCTGTTATGCGTTGATTCCGGAGCGTTTCATCAAAAATATCATGATAACGATCAGCTTCAGGCATATATGGCTTCTTTCTGGACTAGGCTTAATTCTTGAACAGCTTGTAAGGCTGTCAAGAAATTATCGCGATTAAAAGTATATTTAATTTTTTTTTGAGCGTGCATATATTGTCTATATAGGACATCAATATCAGTAAAAATAATTTCAACGTTTGAAGCTTGCTCAAAGACTCTAAAACAATCGGTGACTAGCAAAGTCATTCTATCAAAATGAATTTCCCAAAACAGAGCTAATAATTGTGAAAAATAATGAGTCTCTGGCAACTCTGGTTGGATCTGAGCTAGTCTTTGAGTGGGAAGATGCAGACGCTGGCCATGGCCTAAAGTTCGAGGCCGACTCCATTGCTGATGCACATTCAATAATTCTTCTCGAGTTAAAGAAAAATTAAAAGCAATCCTGACGGTATCCGGCTGAGGTAAAATAATCCTCTCAAAACCAAAACAAGAACTGACCAAAAAGTGGTTGTCATCGTGTAGTGCTTGGAGCTCAAGATCCCGAGTATTAAAGGTGCGCGTAAAATGAGCTGCTAAGACTTTGTCAGCAATTCTGAGAGCGGAACTAATTCGTGAATTGACTCGAGAATACAGTTCCATAAATCTCTGATTATCAATTTCTTCACCATCAGCAGAATCAGATTCTTGATGACATTTATCTAATACTGCTGCTAAGAGCGGCATCGCCACTGATTCATCATGGGTAGCCGTGGCCAAAATGGCTAAGACTAATTTGGTCTCAGTCAGATTCTGATCTTTAGTTATTAACTGTAATATATGCTCACAAATATGAGAGTGAACTAAACGACTGAAACCATTACCTTCATCATGATTGGCCGCCGCAAAAATCGAGAGCTTCATTTCCATTGATTCATCAGCTACGCCCGCCAAGCGTAAGACTTCTCGAGTATTTTGAATGACATCAGTTGCATGTGTGGCAAATCGATGATCGTTAAAACCATGTTTGGGAAAACGAGCCGTGGCATTCAGATGCGGTTGGACTGGTTCATAAAGTGGAGCCACGAACTTCATAACTTCTGTCTGAAACTGCTCCACTGGTAAGTCGAAAAGTGCATCTAATTGGTGATAGGTCAGAAAATAATGCCATTGCCCTTCTGGAGTAAGTAAAGTGTCAATGTCATCTTGCCCAACTCCAGCCTGCTCCCAAGCCGTTCGGGCGGGCACCAACTGTTTGTCAGGCATCAGAACCTGAATTAATCCCTGACTAAAACAGGTTTCAGCTCGTTCCGCATCAGCTTGAACTTTTTCTGACAACTTAATCCTGGACCACTGACAGTGTTCTAATAATAATGCACTCATAATAGCTATTTTAAATAAAAAAAACACCCTTCTTGGCTTTGCGCTCTGCTTGGTTTCCCTTTCCTAGTTTTCTAGTGAAAGTTTGTGTCTTGGGAGCGAAGCTTGGGTGCCTTCGCAATTTATATTGTTCTGAATTATAAAGTGCTGAATTTTTTTATCAAGTAGTAGATATGTAGCACCTACATATGCAAACTAGGTCAAAATAGCAAAAAAAGTTTAGGTAGCCGTGAGATACGACAACGTTGTCTTTAAATCCTGAGGCAATTCAGCCAAGAAAGACTGGTTTTGATTTGTTTCTGGATGAACTAGAGTTAACTTTGAGGCGTGTAGGAAATGGCGTGGACACCACAAAGGATCAAGTACCTGACGTTTCCGACCCACATATGTCGAGTCCCCCACAATTGGGTGACGAATGTGAGCTAGATGAACCCGAATTTGGTGAGTTCGACCAGTTAGGGGTTGGCAGGCAATTAAGCTAAAGCCTTGATAAATCATGAGCCGCCTTAAAAGTTCATGTGGTGTCTTAATGCTTTCGCGAGCAAAGTGAGATTCGGGATCTGCCGCCTGAACTTGTGGCCAAATCTTTTCCATCACCACACTTTGGCTAAGGCCATCAAAAACTTGTTGCAGTTCGTATTCAGTCACAGCGGGTTTTCCATCTGGGGTGACGGCAAATAATTTTCGGTCACGACTCGCTCGACCCAGCGGATACGAGAGACTAGCTTTGGGGGCGCTCAGTTTGCCGTGGACCAAAGCCGTATACTCTTTTTTGACCTGCCGACCTTTAAATTGCGCCAATAAATGCGCCAAACTGCCGGGATTTTTCGCCCAAACTAGAACCCCACTAGTATTTTTATCCAGCCGATGCACCATGCCTTGACGTTCTCGAAAAATCTCGAGCGGTGTCCCAAATTCTGGATCAAAGTTCACAGGCACTAGGTGTTGCCAAATTGACTCATCAGCCGCTTTTTCAAAATCCAACTTAAGACTCATCCAGCCTTGGATAGTTTCACCCGGTGAGGTTTGGGCGTCGTTCACGACTACCCCAGCTGGTTTATTCAGGATTACCAAATTTTCGTCTTCAAAGAGAATTGGAAGTTGGAATTGGTTGGTACTCATACATCATCAATCTTGTAGCCTTTAGGTTCGGAGGCCAGCGTTTGATTGTAACTCTTACGGAGCCCAAACAACAGTAACCAGAGTAAGCCAAACGCAATCGCATAGTCAGCAAAGTTATTTTGTAAATTAAAGAAGGGCACTGGCAGCCAATCGCGGACTCCCCCAATCATCACCCGATCAATCACGTTGGAGATGCCGCCCCCAAAAAACAGACTACTAGCCAGGGGTTGACGCTGCCAGGCAGAACGATACGAATACCAAACAAAACATAGCATTAAGATCAGACTAATCGTCAAAGCACTCGGAGGCAAAAGACTAAATAATCCAAAAGACACTCCCTGATTCACAATTGCCACACCTTGTGTATCAGCTAGCCATTTAGACAGCTGATCAATCACCACTACGGCTAAAGTGACGCCGTAGAGTTGAGTTGTAGTTCGCGACATGTTATTCCAGATTAAAAGGTGATGACCGGCGCGGTGTGGGCAAAAAGGTGCGACCCGATCGATTAAATAAAAGAATTAAACCACCCACAAACATACCGCCATAAACGAGAGGATCCAAAGAGATGCCCGCAATTGTTAACTGACCTGGTCTAACCAAAATCATGACTAAGGAAAAGAAACCCGTTGCCGCCACAAAAACACTGGTTAAAAATCCAGTTTGAGCCGTATTTTTACCAGCCCGATACCAACTAAAGGTGCGGTAACGATACTCTGCCCAAGACAAATAGGAAAAGACACCAAAAAAGAAGAGCGCAAAGTACAGCTGGACAGGGTGATGTTTTTCAAAAACCCCTGGAAAAACCATCCCCCACGGCAGGTTGGTGGCGTTGCCAAAACTGGTGCCATCTAACCACATACCCAACCATAAAGTAGCCAGACCAAAACTGGTGCCAATCACCCAAAAATCAACAATTTCAAACATGTCCCACTTCTTTTTATCGGCATGCCGGTAAAGGTACGCGACGCTGGCGGCTAGCCCGAAGAATAAATTGAAGCCAGGATGGCCAAAAATATTCAGCCACTTTAAGGGATCAAATCCAAACTCAGAAAATCTAAAAATAATAAAGGCAATTCGACTGCCAATAATTCCCACTAGAGTACAGAGTAAATAAGCGTCAAAAATTTCCATCTCATCATAATGCTCTTCTCGAGCTTTGCGCCAAAATAAAAAGCCTGCCCCAATGTACGCGATCAGCACCAAGATGCTCATGGTTCGTAAAGTAAAAGGTCCCAAGGAAAACAAAACCGGTAACATATTCAATCCATTGTATACGGAGCAGCTTGAAACACCAACTTCCAGAGCTGTATACTGAGAGACTTTGAGTCTGACCTTATTCTACCTCAAGTCTTAACTTATGACTTCAATTGCTCATGGCTTAACTGGCGCCTTTATTGCCACCAAATTACATTCACCTTTTCTCTATACCCCTTTGATTTTTGCTTCTCACTATTTGGAAGACTGGATTCCTCACTGGGATGTGGGCACCGGACTGAGTACGGGCAAACGGAAGCGTAGTACTGCTATTATCTTGGAATTGTTTGATTTATTGCTGACGTTTGGGTTGGTCTATCTGTTTTGGGGGTATGGCCAAAGTGATCTGAGTACTTTTTGGTTGGCGCTCCTGGGGGCTTTTATTGCGCTGCTGCCAGATTTTATGGAAGCACCAAGAAATTTCTTAAAGTGGGAACCTGGGTTTCTAAAACCTTTTAATGAATTTCACCACATGTGGCACCACTCCACCCCTAATATGTTGCTAGGCATCACGCCACAAGTGATAGCTATAGCTGTTATTTACATAATTAAGTAATTTTGATCTGAAGTTTGAGGCAAGTACGTTGTATAATGGGAGGCATGAAACCAATTCTACTCTCATCCAAAAGTGGAAGAATATTTAATTAGAAACAGACCGATTTTTCCTTAAAAGTTGCAACTAAGCAAAAAAAAATTAATATGATCACACTCAGACAAGCAACATTAGCCGATTGGGAAAAATTAAAAGACACTAATCAAAGAATTTTTATAAATAATCAAGACTTTGATCCAGATCTGATTGTTGATTTTGCCTCAACAACCAGAGGTGAAAAGTTCTTTAAAGATGGAATTACTCGTGAAGAAGGATGTTGTTTAATTGCAGAAGAAAATGGTGAAATTGTTGGGTACGCCGACGGTGGAGCAAAAGATGTTCCTTACCGAAAAAGCAGGTACTTTGAAATTGATAACCTAGGGTTAATACCAGAAGCGAAGGGGAAAGGTTTAGGAAGGCAGTTGCTGGAGGCTATTACTAATTGGGCAAAAGAACATGGGTTTCAAAAAATATACGTTAACTGCTATGCCATGAATGAAGAGGCTTTAGACTTCTATAGAAGGAATGGGTATCAAGAGATTGACATTTGTTTAGAAAAAAAATTGGCAAAGTAGAAATAAATATGCTCATCCTCACCTCAAGCAATGCCTTTGTTACACAACATTTCATCAGGCATTTACCAAAGTCTCCAAAAGAATTGAAGTTAACGTTTATCCCCACGGCTGCTGATGTAGAAACAGGAAGTTTGGAATGGTTGAATCAAGATCGCGAAGCACTTGTGACAGCAGGTTTTCAGGTCACTGACTTTACTTTAACTGGCAAATCACCCACTCAAACAAAGTCGATGCTTGATCAAACAGATTTTGTCTTTGTCTCAGGTGGAAATACGTTTTATCTTTTACAAGAAATGAACAAAAGTGGTTTTTCAAAAATGATAAAAGAGTACGTCGGTCGAGGGCTAATCTATGGCGGCACCAGTGCGGGTTCGGTTGTAGCCAGTCCCGATATTAGCGTAATTCAGTTGCTGGACGATCCCAGCCTAGCTCCAGAGCTCACCAGCTATCTCGCGCTCAACTTGACAGACGTTTTGGTTCTTCCCCACTGGGGTAGTCCTCATTTTCATGATGACTATGCAAAAATGACAGCAGAAAATTATAAAACAGGTTCTAAAGTTATCTTACTAACCGATGATCAATATCTGTTGATCAAGGATAAGACGTATAGTATTGAGAGTATTTGATATAAAGAATTTTGACTACACTTTCTGAGCAACAAAGTGGCAACCAAGTTGAGAACCTTAGATCCAGAATTTATAAACCTGAGGCTAGAACGCACTATTCTGATTTATAACAAAGAATCTGCATTGGATACATTCAAGAAATTTTGGACAATCCCAACCCGTCATTTGACAAAAAAACATTTCTTCACCAGGAACCTGTGTTTATATTTGATGGATCGGTACTGAGTGGAAGTGCGACTGTCGCAACTCATGATCTCGACGTTTTTACAATCTATGCGACATCAAATGACAGCAAGGGTGATCAATGTAGATTTCTCGAATCTGCTAAAAAGTATCACCCACGACATCTGGAAATACATGAGTATTTAATTGAAAAAGCACAAACTGATCCAGTAAGGCGGCCCAATTTGTCAAAGAGCGCAGAAGCATGGGATACACGGACTCATGGCAATAGCTTTTGCACTTTGATAGCCCCATTGAATCAGATCATTCAATTGAAACTCTTTTAAATGATTTGGTCTTACCTGATATCTCAGGCAAGACCAATGATAGGCCAACTTCAAAAATCATTATTGACTTACTCGTTCCTCCCAGTCATTCACATCTCGAAGTTGTACCAGGTTCACTTAAAAAATACCGAATGTTAGTTGTTAATCGCTTACTTGAGATTAGGCAAACACAACCAAAGCACTTCAATAAAATTTGGGAAGAGCTTGAGTATGCGTTTAGAAATGTACATAGAAATACGCAGGTCAGATATCCCCTGAGAGACGTCAAATCGTTAACAATTTTTTCACTTGAAAGCTATGAACAAAAACATAATGTCCCTTTGCTCAAATATCTTGATTCAGAAACAGCCATTCAATTACTTGTAAAAGAACGATTGCGTTATGTTTTAGATGATTGTTTAGCAGCCGGTACTGCTGTAGTGCTTATTTATATTCCTCTAACAATCCTTATCAAACTTATCCTAAGGATCCTCTTTAACCGGTCACATAGCTTCAACCACACTAAAGTAGTGTCTTTATAACAATTCGTTTTGAGGTTAGAAAGGGGCAAATTAAGTCTGGGAAGCTTGTACGAGTTTTAGTATTCCAGCTCCCTGGTAGCCAACTGGACACTTTCTACACCGTGCTTGCGTAGATGAGTCTAGATATATAGTGAGAAACCTTCTACATTCTCTGTGGCGCGGGTGGGAATCGAACCCACACGAAGTATTAGCTTCATAGGTTTTTGAGACCTACGCGTCTACCAATTCCGCCACCGCGCCATGTTCAATGTTAACAAGGAATTTATTTTACCATGACTTGAACTTGGGTGCTTTGGCTGTTTTTGCACTGCAACTTGGCTTACATATCCAAAGAAACTTGCGTTTTCCAGTTAAAACCGCTTAAATGAAAGTGATGGAAAATCTCACTGCCACTATTCGGGAACTTGCTCTGTCACTTTTTGCGGTTGATAGCATAGGTTCTGTGATCTTGCGTGGGGGAATTTGGTTAGGAATTGCTTTAGTGATTATTATCAGTGCTGACAGTGTCAACCCCAGTATGTCAGCTCAAAAATTGAAGTCTAATTTAGGCTTTTTCTTGATGTTTCTTTTGTTAACAGGAAGTTTAATGTATCTCCTGTTTGGTTTTACGGTGACTGCCTAAGCTGCTGGTGTCTAAATCTTAGATTTTTCTAAAACACACGTTGATTTCTCTTATCCACCGTATTGAGGTCCACCACGCTTGTTTTCCATGCCAAAGAAGCGGACACGGTCGCCGCGGAAGTAGAGATCAATATCACCTAAAGCGCCATTCCGATGTTTGGCAATTTTTAAACTAGCTGCTTCCCGAATATCGTCGTCTTTCCGATACAAAAACAGTACTACGTCAGCATCTTGTTCAATCGAACCCGATTCCCGTAAATCGGATAGCTGGGGAATCTTCTCTCCCCGATTTTCCACTGCCCGTGAGAGCTGTGAAAGGGCCAAAACCGGTATTTTCAGTTCACGAGCGATATTCTTCAAGCCCTGCGAAATTTCTGCCACTTCTTGGACACGGTTATCTTTGGTACGACCTTGAGCTAACTGCAAATAGTCAACAATAATCATGTCAATTTTATGTTCCGACATCAGCCGGCGAGCTTTGGTCCTCATCTCAAAAATACTCATACCAGGAGTGTCATCAATAAAAATTTGAGCATCTGCCAACACGCCCATCGCGTCTGACAACTTGAGAAAATCCTGATTATCTAAGCGACCAGTTTTCAGTTTCCAGGCATCGATGTCGGCTTGACCTACCAATAGCCGATCAACCAACTCTTCGCGACTCATTTCTAACGAAAAGATCCCCACTCTCTTTTTGGCTACCACTGTCACGTGCTGGGTAATGTTAAGGGCAAAAGCCGTTTTACCCATACCGGGACGAGCTGCCAGAATCAGTAAGTTAGATTTCTGCATGCCCGCTAAGATAGCATCTAAATCTGCAAATCCCGTTGGCAAACCCCGCAAATCGCCCCCGCTGCGCTGCAGTTCGTCTAAGCGCTCAAAACTTTCGGCCAGGGTTTCTTTAATGGGTGTGAAAGCCTTTTTGATGTGCGACTGTGATAAAGCAAAGACTTTCTGCTCGGCTGAATCAATAATATCTTCCACTTCTTTACTGTCATCAAACGCCAATTCGCTTAATTCTCCTGAAGTAGAGATGAGACGGCGTTTAATGTACGTTTCAAAAACCAAGTTAGCATAATGAACGACATTGGCTGAAGTCGAAACTAACGTGGTCAACTCAGCAATTGCTGATGCCCCCCCGACCTCGGTTAATTGTTTCATTTTCTTGAGCTGATTAGTCAAGGTCACGGCGTCAATTGGTTGACGTTTTTCGTAGAGTGCTTCCATAGCTGCATAGATTTGTTTATGAGCCGGATGGTAAAAACCATCAGGCGACAAAACTTCCGCTACTCTGACAATGGCTTCGGAATCAATCAAAAGCGAACCCAGAACAGATTTTTCAGCGTCGAGATCATGTGGCAAGACTTTTGCTTGATTTGCCATAAAAGACACTACTTTCTTAAAGCGAAACTTTACACTTTGGAGGCTAAGACTACTAACTCCGTCTCTTCAGGTAAGACACCTTTTTCTAGATGTAATTTAGGTTGAGGTTGGGGTTCCATGCCATATTCTTTGAGGAAAGTGCCCAAGTCGGTCACATCTGCATAAACTTTTTCATCATGGCGATCAGTTCGATAATGCATAGGTATAGCATAGGCTGGCTCGAGTTGATGAATAGTTTTAACCGCCGCGGCCGCATCAATCGTATAGATACCACCCACTGGGCAGAACACCACATCCACGGCGCCAATCTGCTCAATCAATTCTGAAGTTAATTCATGGCCCAAATCACCTAAGTGACAAACTCGCAGTTCATCTACCATAATCGTGTAGATCGTATTGCGACCGCGCTCAACTCCTTGGCTGTTATCGTGAAAAGATTCCACACCAAAAACTGAGATTCCGGCCACTTCATATTCACCTGGTTCGGTAATGATGAAGGGCTTCTCTCGATGACTAGCAGAAGTAATTTTGGAAATATCGTTATGATCGGCGTGCTGATGAGAAACCGTCACCACGTCAGCGGTTAAGATTGGTAAAGTAAAACCAACAGCAGGGTGATACGGATCCATAACGACTGTGCCGCGTTTTCCCTTAATTTGAAAGGCTGAATGCCCAAGATACATTATGTCCATATGTTTCGAAGGATACCAGAGTTTCTCAGCTGGAACAAGGACTCTACTTTAGACCTCTGAAACAGCCAGTTTAGGCAAATTTACTGAGCAGAGGAGCATCAAATGGGTGGTAACGCTACAGTTCTTGTCACAATGCGCGTATAATATACTCTTCATGACCAAAGAAATGATCCTAGCCATCTTGATTGGGCTAGCAGTCGGATTACTTCTTACGTACGGTTTCTATCGTGCCCGTGTCTTAGTGGCTGGACCAATTAATAATCAGGTTACCACTACTGCTACTCCGCTTCCCTCACCTACCACTAGTGGGACTTTAATCCTCATCAGCCCTGAAGACGAACTCGTCTTAACTGAACGAAAAGTGACTGTGGCTGGAACGACACTGCCAAATGCTCAAGTCGTGGTGTTTATAAATAACGAAGACAGTTTGACCACATCCGATAATTCTGGTAACTTTTCCACAGAGCGAGAACTCGCTTTTGGCAGTAATATTTTGACTGTACACTCAGTTGATCAAAACGGGACTGCCACCAGTTTAGAAAGAACCGTCATTGTGGCTGATCCTGAAGCGTTGACAACCGAAGCTGCCACACCGGCTGCTCAACCACGTTAATTAATAGAAAGCAGAACTCATGAAACATACACTTTTAAAGTTTTTACCTGTCGTAAGTTTAGCTTCATTCATGTTCTTCTCTCAAATCACTCCGCTCCAAGCACAAACTACCCCTGATTCCATTTTGGAAACTGAAGAAGTTGAAAAAACTAGCTCCTCTTCAAGTCAAATCACTTTAGATACCACTGAAAAACTTAAAGCTCGAATTGAAAAAATTGTGGAAGAACGTCGCAGCCAAATCATGGGTGCCTTAAGTGAAATTGGCCGCACTCGCAAAGGTTTTATTGGCGAAGTCCAACGCGTCACAGCTGAAACTATCACGATTAAAACCAATAAAGGTCCGCAGATTCTGCCTTTAAGTAAAGAAGTGATTTTAACTAAAAAAGGTAAATCAATCGCCGTCGACAACATCTCTGTAGGTGACTGGGCAATGGTGATTGGCATGATTGATGATGACGCTTTTACTCCAGAATTAATTGATATTTCTTCAGAAACCCTGAGACCAAAAACTCAAAAAGTAATGATTGGAACCATCACCGAATTAAAGAAAACCACCATGAAAATTAAGCATCGATCTCAAGATGAGGAAGATGGATTATTGATCACTAAACAAAGTGAATATCTTGATAGTGAAGGCAATGACGTAACGCTCAAAGAATTAGAAACTGAGATGCAGGTATTAGTTGTGGCTCAAGAAGGCAGTAATGGGATGGAGCTGGCTTCACTCAAAGTCTTGAGCGCAATGGGTGGTGCCCGATGAGCCAGGTTCGTGACCAACGATTACTTAAGCTCCAAGCCCACCTCACTAATACTCAAGCTTTTCTGCTCGCGAATCCCCAGGACATTTTTTATTTTTCTGGTTTTCAAATTTTAGTTCCCGAAGAACGGGAAGCTTTTTTAGTAGTGACCAAAAAGCAAGTTCATTTACTCTACGCTAGTTTCTCCCCTTTACCTGAAGATCTTTCACAGATCAAAACCCATCAAGGCGTAGATCCAAATCGCCTGCTAGCTCAGCTGCAAATAATTCAGGCTGAAACTCACTTTACTGAACTTTTTTTTGATGAAAATAAGATGTTTGTTCATGAATATAAAGCACTCCAAAAATTGGCAGACTGTAGTCTTTCCCCTCTAGATTACCGTGTGACGTGGCGATTACGGGCAGAAAAAGATCCTCAAGAAATTGCCGCCACCCAACGCGCTTGCGACATCGCCGCCCAGGCTTTTGCTCAACTGAAACCCCAAATTAAAACTGGTATGACTGAGATTGAAGTTCAAGATTTGTTGGAAAGTTTGATGCGTCAATTAGGTTCTCGAACACCAGCTTTTCCCACGATTGTGGCTTTTGGAACACATGCAGCTCTGCCCCACTATCAACCCGGATCAAACCCTTTGACAGCTGAAACTTCGATCTTACTTGATTTTGGCGCCACGGCTGACCACTACCGCAGTGATATGACGCGCAGTTGGTGGCACGGCAAAAATCCAGATCCGGAATTTATTGAGATTGAAAAAATTATCCAATCTGCCTACGCCGCCGCGTTAGACTTGGGTAACCAAAAGACTCTGGGTTCGCTGGTCGCTGGTGATCTAGACAAAGCCGCTCGCGAAGTAATATGCACGGCTGGGTTTGGTGAGCAGTTTATCCACACCACCGGGCATGGGGTGGGGTTGGATATTCACGAGCCGCCCTCAATTAATGCTAATAACTCCAGCCTTCTCAAAGCTGATATGGTGATTACTATCGAGCCTGGTATTTATGTGGTCGGTAAATTTGGGTATCGTTACGAAAATACCATTTTAGTGACTGATAGCGGCCTTAAAGAGCTGACGACATCTGCTACAATTGGCTGATTAAGGCGATCTTGCCACACAATTTGCCAAAATTAAAAAACTTGGGCCCGTAGCTCATCTGGTAGAGCGCTGCATTCGCATTGCAGAGGTGGTCGGTTCGAGCCCGATCGGGTCCACCCACATTTATAACTATGCCAAAAAAATCCTACCCCGATGCTGATGACCAAGAGCTAATCTTGGCGTTTTCATCACTTAAAACCAAACCTGAAACCGAGCATTTTTTGCGTGATTTATTAACACTGAGCGAGATTAAAGAGTTTTCCAAACGATTCCAAATTGCTAAACAATTGTGGCTCACCGAAAAATCATATCTTGAAATCGCAAGTCAAGCCAAAACCAGTACTACCACTGTCACTCGAGTAGCTAACTGGTTGTACAAAGAAGGCTTAAACGGTTATCAGACTGCCTTGAAAAGATTATTTCCCAAAGTTTCCTGATTTTTAGTACTTTGCAATCATTGATTAATTCTTTGCAATATTTCATATCAACGCGTTAACACGTTGATATTATTTAAAATGGTGATAAACTATAAATTAGATGCAAAAACTTTTTGTAACATTAGCCGCACATCACCATTCCCTTTTGTAAGTGGGAGTGGTTTCTGTTGTGAAAGCTCCCTCCTGGGAGCTTTTTTATTGGTCTTTATTGAAAATCAGTAAAAGTGCTACCAGCCAATTTAGTTTACTGGTGGCACTCAACGCATTAAAGGAGGAAAGATAATGCATTTAAAAAAAAGGTGGTAGTTGGTACACTAATCATCATCGTCATGGTGTCAAATTCACCGAGCGGACCCGATTGGGTCACATGATGGATTAGATAGTTATATCTGGCAGGGCACCTTTGTCCTCACACACTATTTGAAAGTGATGATATATGAAAAATATTGAAAAATTAATCAACCAACTGAGTTGATACTACCAAAAGGTGAATGGATTGAAGCTCTAGTGTTGGCGCTAAAGGTAGCAGGTTTACCTTTAGAAAGACTTAGTTCAAGAAGTTATCGCTATACTTTTGTTAGTAAAGCATTGCCGATTGTGTTTGACGCGATTCGTACAAAAGATATGTTAAGTGTGATTCAAGATCAAAAATCTACAGCTAATGGTGGTTTCACAGGTGATGATATTATTGAAGAACAAAAATTTGTTGGAAATAAAGCAAGACAATGGCAGTTTCCATTAGAGCAACTCAATCCCGCTGCTCCTAAGCCAAAAGTATATCTGGGCTCAACTCCAAATTTAAGAGCTAAAATTATGAAACCAACCATTGCCGATGCCTATCAGACTATGGTTGTCACTCAGTACCCAAATCTGACAGCTCAGCTATTCTTTATTGAAAATCCAGACATGTCAAATAATGATCGACTTAGGGTGGATGACTTTCGAGAGAAAATCTATCAAGCTGTTAACGGCTTAAAATAAGATGAGAATGTTACAATTAACTAACTTAAAGGAACACATGATAGATCAACCACAAACTCTTAAAGGTTTTCGAGATTTCCTGCCTCAAGAAAAACGGCAGCGGGATTTTGTTGCCCAAAAAGTCAAGCAAGTTTGCGAACTATATGGTTTTGAGCCTTTGGAAACTCCCGCTCTCGAATACGCTTCTTTGCTTTTAGGTAAATATGGCGATGAAGCTGATAAATTAGTCTATACTTTTGCCGATCGCGGTGAACGCCAAATTGGTTTACGGTACGATCAAACTGTACCCACTTCACGCGTCTTAGGTCAATATCAAAATGAATTACCTCGCTACTTTAGACGGTATCAAATGCAAAATGTCTTTCGCGCCGACAAACCTCAAAAGGGTCGTTTTCGCGAATTCACTCAGTTTGATTTTGATATTTTTGGCAGCACCTCTCCCCTTGCAGATGCCGAAATCCTAGCCTGTGTTTACGATTCATTCCGTGCAATTGGCTTTAAAAATATCATTCTCAAACTCAATGATCGCCAAACTTTATTAAGTAACTTAGAACCTTTTGCCACTGACAGTCTGAATGTGTTTTCAATTATTCAATCAATTGATAAATTAGACAAACTGACACCCGACCAAGTTATGGACGAATTGGTCAGCAAAGGCTTGACGCAAGTCAGTACTCAAGAAATCTTGGAGCGCTTGAAAGTTTCCTTGCCTTCCGGCAATCTCCAAGCAATTATCAAAGCCGCCCTGCAACTGGGGATTCCAGAATCGGCCATGGTTTTTGATTCCGCTTTGGCTCGTGGTCTTGATTACTATACCGGCATGATTTTTGAAGTGGTTTGTCAGGAATATAGCGCTGGTTCCTGTGCCGGCGGTGGCCGTTATGACAACTTAATTAATGACTTGTGTGGTTTGGCGATGCCAGCCGTAGGTGTAGCCTTAGGTTTTGATCGGGTTGTGGAAGCCGCTCTACAACTTAACTTGATCCCCACCGAAGCCACTGGCACTCAAGTCATGGTGACTGTCTTTGACGAAAACAGTGTCCCAACATCGTTAGCTACTGCCCAAAAGCTGAGAGCCTCGGGAATAAAGACAGAGGTCTTCCCTAGTTTAGACAAGTTAGGCAAACAATTTAAGTTAGCTGATCAAAAGAAAATTCCGGCCGTGATTATTATAGGTGAAAATGAAATTGCCGAAAACAAAGTTACACTCAAAAATATGCAAACTGGTGAACAAGAATTAATGACTTTGGATGCAGTCATTCAGCGCCTGAAGTAAGACTCGTTAGTCCCTGACTCTAGTTGCAAACTCGTCGAGTGCGTAAAATTATGATATAATCTCGGTTCTCTTCGTATACAAGCGAGGAAAGGAATTCATGCAAAACGCTATTCACCCTACTTGGTTTAGTGAGACAACAGTTACCTGTGCTTGTGGCAACAGTTTCACTACTGGTTCAACTCAAGAAAGTATTCAAGTTGATATCTGCAGTAAATGTCATCCTTTCTTTACTGGAGAAATGAGATTCGTTGACCGTCAAGGTCGCGTTGATCGCTTCCAACAGAAGATGAATGCTGCTGCGGCTCGGAAAATTGCAGACCAAGCCAAGAAAGCTAAAAAGGCTGATCCTAAATCAACTGAACCAGCTCAGTCATATCAAGATATCTTGAAGACTCAACAAACTCGCTTGAAATCTCAAAAAGCCGCCACAAAAGTTGCTTAGCTGAAACCGAGCCTGTCTCGTGCTAGACTGCTCAGAGAGCTTTCCATGCAGTTTAATCCCTATCAAATCCAAATTGACGAGTTGCAAGCCAAACTCGAGTCTAGTCGCGCCCTTTTGAATGAACCTGACTTCAAAGCTTTGGCCGAACTGGAAATTGCCGACTTGGAAAGTCAAAAAACCATGCTGGAAACTGCCGCGGCGGAATATGCTCAAAACCTTGAAGGTGATGACGCTGAAGTAGTTATGACCGAACACGTCAACTGTACTCTGGAAATTAGACCTGGAGCCGGTGGTGATGAAGCTACCATTTGGTCAAATGATCTAGTGCGAATGTATGCCCGCTTTTCGGAAAAAATTGGCTTGAAAATTGAATATATAGATGACACAGTTGTTAAATGTAAGGGGCGCAGTCATATCTTTGATCTCAAAGGCGACGGCTCCCCCGCGACCGCCTATGACATTTTTAAGTATGAATCTGGCGTACACCGCGTGCAACGTGTTCCTGCCACTGAAGCTCAAGGCCGGATTCATACTTCAACTGCCTCAGTCGCTGTTTTGCCCGAAATTAGTTCCCGAGCCGTCGAAATCCGCGAAGATGATCTAGACTGGCAATTCACCCGGTCTGGCGGAGCTGGGGGCCAGAATGTAAACAAGGTGAATACCGCGGTTCGTTTAACTCACGCACCAAGTGGCTTAGTCGTAACTTCGCGCCAAGAACGTAGTCAAAGTCAAAACCGCGAAGTGGCTCTTGGTATGCTGCGCTCTCAACTCTGGGAAATTGAAGAAGAAAAACGGCTCTTGGCTTTGGGCGAAGCTCGCAGTGCAATTGGTCGAGCTCAACGAGCTGAGAAAATTCGCACCTACAACTATCCTCAAAACCGCGTCACGGATCATCGAATCACCGAATCCTGGCATGATCTAGAACAGATCATGGAAGGTAAATTAGATGTGGTGATTAAAGTAGTGAGGGATAGAATTGAAAATCCAGCGTTGTGACTATAATTGTGGCGCACGTTTAAGCCTTGATTGAGCTCTTATTAAATTTGGGCCATTAAACTTCTCATTTGGGCTGGGGTGAGGTCGCTGGGGGCAGTATTATTTTTAGGGTTTAAAAAAACTACATTTTGCAATCGCCAAAATGGCAAAAACACAGAGCTGGACTGAGATCCTCTTTCCCTATTAACATTGGAGGTATCAGTCAGAGCAATTTCCACTAACCTTCTCTTTGACGAACCTCGGTTTGCCTTCATTTGTTCAAAAACATCTGACATTATATGTAAGAAGCCATTATCGACAGTCAGCAATATCCCGGCTCGTGCTCCGAGGGATACCATCTCATCTAATGTTCCACGCTGAACGGTTACCCCTGATATGAATGCGGTACGTAGTGCTATCTCATATTTCTTTTGCATTGGCTTAGAACTTGGTGGAAGAATAATCACCACTTCTCTGTAGCCTTTCTCAAGTAGTGATTTAGCTGCAATTAAAACTGATCTAGCGCTTAATGATTTTTCCGGAAATGAAAACCCTTCAAATGAGATGACAGCCAAACCATCATCAATCTCTTGATCAAGGATTTCAGGCTTGATGGGCAGCCCTGCCCTAGCCAGATCTTTTTGCTCATCAGTTACCTGGTAACCTAACGCCTCTAGCTCCATCCCACCCACATTTTCTAACCGATATGGTTCTTTCATGATTGTGGGTATCTTAATTTCAACAACATTGGATTTTTGTCTTACCTTTTCAAGTTGCTTTGAATCAACGAACATGATGTTCTGAGGCACATTAAACAACTCGCTTAAGGGTTTATCTGCAGCAGGAGTTCTTCTGAGCACAACCACAATCTGCTTACCACTGAATTCTTTCATTTGAGATAATAACCAGGCAAAAGAATAAGGTCCGGTTACAAAATCACCAATACCTCCAAAACTTCCTTCTCCCAAAACAATTATCGTTTCTGCACTATCAAGCATTACTCTCTTATTGTCGTACCATTCTCGAAGCTCGCTAATAGATAGCTTCATACTTTCACATCTGTCTAACTCAAAGATAGTAGGTTGCAAGCTTTGAATTTCCTGCGACTTTCGAGCTTGTCTTTCTGCATCAGCTGATTGCTGTATAGAAAGGGTTCTTTCAGCAGATTTAGCCTGGAGTTCTTTAATGTTATCCACGACCCCTTCAATCTCAAATAATCTAAAAAAAGATATATCAGGCTGGTCTTTATGTACGGATAGATACAGTAATTCAGCAATCTGAGAAATTGCACGAAGTTTTAAATTAATCTCACTCGAGTTCTCTATTGTCTCAAGCTGCTGGCGAATATCTTCATCAAATTTATTAGTTACGATATCTATCAATTTCGCTATTAAAGAAATTTCTATATTTTTCAATTCATCATATTGGGAATGAACAAACTGGTACGGATAGAGTGTAACGCTGTACCAACGTGTTCTAAGGGGATCAAGAGGTATTCCTAATGAAGGTAAGCTACGTATTGGAGAAGCGAGAACACTGTCAGGTATAACTGAGTGCAAGTCGTAGAGAGACTCAGTCCCAATTCTTTTATACAAGGCAATTAATTTTTTTTTATCTTCCTGCTCAACTTCTAACTTTGACTGTGAGTCACGTTCTTTCCCAAATTTTTGCATTTGCTGCAAAATGAGGTTTATAGCCACCCTCATGCCGCTGCTATCAAGAGCAGTTGCTAATAACTATTTATAGTCTTTTTTAAGTATATCTGTCTCTACCTTAGGGGTAAATTTATCAGATGTATTTGGCTTAAGGGCTTCGGCTGTCATAAAGAAAGTGATAACACTTTTATCACCCATTAATTACTACCTTTAAGCGTGAATTCAATAGTCTTTTCTTGATTATTTCGCCAATATCTCAAGCTAATCTTGTCACCAATTTTTTTGCGATTTAATAACGTTACCAACTCCACATCTTTCATTTTTTGACCATCAAACTCAGTAATAATATCGCCAACCTCTAAAGCAGCTTCGGCAGCCGTAGAACCCGGCGCAATCTCAACTAAATAAGCACCCTGAGGCAATTCATTGGCCAGCGCTACTTGCTCAGTCACTAGTTGATAACGAATGCCCAAAAAGGGTCGGTTAAATTGGCCAGTTTGATTAAAATTCTCAATCGATGATTTGACTAAATTAATGGGTAAGGCAAACCCCACATTCTCGGCCCCAACCGAAACCGCTACGTTTACACCGATCACACTGCCTGCGACATCTAGCAAAGGGCCACCTGAATTACCGGGATTAATGGCGGCATCGGTCTGGATCACATTTTCTAAAGCCTCTGCTCGTCCACTAGAAAAATCACTGGCCTCTATTCCCCGCCCCACACCAGAAACTACGCCGGTGGTGACAGTGTGACGAAATTCACCAAGTGCTGTGCCAATCGCAATCGCCACTTGTCCAACTCGAATTTGATCGGAATCACCTAAACTTAAGGCTGGCAAGTTAGAATTATCAACTTTTATTATGGCTAAATCGCTGGTGGGATCACGATAAATATTTGTAACCTTGTGTTCTGTATCATCTTTATCAATCACTGAATACTCAACAGATAAGTCGCTAACCACATGTTTATTTGTGACAATCAAACCTTGACTGTCGACTACAAACCCCGTACCAATATCTTCTTGAATTTCTCTAACCTCGCCAGTTTCGCGGGGAATACTAAATATCCCAAACAGATCGATTTGAGTAGAATCAACCACTCGTTGCTGACGTCTAACCGAGACAGTCACTACAGACTTGGAGGCTAACTCAGCCACATCGGCCACTGAACCATCACCGGCTAAAGAAACGACTGGTGAAGTTTGACTGGTTGTGGAAGGAATTCCCGTTCGTTTGAGGACATTATCTAGGGGTTTGATCACAAACACTCGGTCGGCCAAAGCGCCCCCAAAAAAAGAAACTAGAATTAAAAAAGAAATGGCTATACCTACTAAAAATGATCTGAATGATGACATAGTTAGGGGTCCCAATCTACCAGAAAAAACTAGCAGATTCAAGAATTAAGTGCTAAATATTACTAATCTTTAGTCTCGATTACGGTGACTAGAGTTCTTCAATAGCTTTAAATAAGACTTCATCCTCAGGAGTTTCGGGAATGTCTTTGACTTCAACGGTTACGGGTAAGCCCTTGCCATGAATTGATTCACCTTTAGGCATTAACCATTCTGCAATCGTGACGTGCAAACCACCACCATTTTCTAAGTTGCGACGATCTTGAACAGTGCCTTTTCCAAAGGTGGTTTCACCAAAGAGTTTGGCACCTAAGTTGTCGCGTAAAGCCCCGGCCACAATCTCTGAAGCTGACGCGCTGCCTTTGTTGACTAAGACTTCCACTGGGAAACGATCTAAGCGCGCCTCACCTCGAGCAGTAAAGTCTTGAGTGGTGTACTTGCCTTTTTGTTTAACAACCACACCTGTTTCTACAAAATCGCTAGAAATGTTAATTGCTTCTTCAAATAAACCACCGGGGTTGTTGCGCATGTCCAAAATTACTCCTTTGACATTAGGTTCGGCTAAGATTAGACCAACCGCAGCATCCCACTCACTTTGAGTACGCTCACCAAAGCGAATTAACTTGACGTGAGCCACTTTTTTACCTGCGTGCTCCACAAATTTTAGTTCCACCGATTTAACCACGATTTCCTGACGAATTAAGGTTACGTCAAAAGGTTGACCACCTTGCTCTTTTCGATATAAGGTTAAAGTCACGGGAGTACCTTTCTGGCCCCGAATCTTCTCTACTGCCTCTGTCAAAGACCAGCCTGATGTATCGGCATCCAGCTCTTTGCTGGGATCTTTAACGTGCAAAATTAAGTCTCCAGCCAGGACCCCAGCTTGAGCCGCTGGTGTATCCGGCAAAGGTGCCACCACAGCTAAAGTTTCTTCTTTGAATCCCAGTTCAATACCAACGCCTCCAAAAGCACCAGAAATTTCTTCAGCCACACGTTTATCGTCTTCAGGTGCTAAGTACGTAGTGTATGGATCACCCAATGAGGCGGTCATCCCAGAAATTGCACCATTAACCATCTTATCGGCTTGGATTTTATCGGGATGTAAGTAATCTTTTTGCAGTTCTGACCAAACTTCCCACAAGGCATCTAATGAGACATCTTGGTATTCAGACGGAGGTTGAGTGCGGAGGATCTGGCTTTTAACTTGGCCTAAAGTGAGCGGACCCTGGGTCTTTTTACCAATTTGGTATCCCGCCACTCCACCTAAGGCTAAGATTAAAAGACAGATTATAATGGTTCGGGCTTGTCGCATGATGATCAATTCTACCAGAGATTAAGCCGCTAAGTCAGCACAACTAATATCAAATCATCAGATCAAGTTAGATTCACTGACCAGGCTTTGCGTTTCTTATAAGCACTTCCCGCGCTAAAGTTTATCTTGAGGCAAATCTTTTATCAAAGACCCCACAACGCGAAGACTTTTATTTCGAGGGCAGGCTTGGCATTATGGTGCAGTCCTGGCCGAGAAATCTAAAGCTAGAGCGTTTGTGTAAACGGCAACATAGCTAAGTGGCGAGCGTGCTTAATTGAACGAGCCAAGTGGCGTTGTTGTTTTTGGGTTATTCCAGTTTTTGCTCGAGGCAAAATAGCGCCTTGTTCCGTCACAAACTTAGCCAAAAAGTCTGAGTTAGTGTATGAAAAGACCGTTCCCTTAGGAACATCTACTTTACGGCGACTATCTCGATCTCGGTCACGGTCACGATTTTTGTTTTTATACATATATTTCCTTTATTTTTGATTTCTTGATTTTACTATTTAAAAAGGGATGTCATCAGCTACATCCTCGACACTTGTGACATCATCACCATTATTATTGACTGGTTTGGCGTCATCACTAGGCTTAGGCTTAGTGCTTGAATCATCACTCACTTGTGAGTCTTGATTTTTATTTGGACGATCATTAGTGCTGCCCTCAGCATTGGTGTAACCACCACGGCCATTGGAGAGTAACATCATATTATCGATCACGATTTCCGTGGTCTTGCGATCTTGACCATCTTCGCCTTTCCAATCACGGGTCTGTAAGCGACCTTCAACATAGACTTTATCGCCCTTGTGCAGTAATTGGCCACAGATATCAGCTAATTTAGCCCAAGCGACAATGTTGTGGTACTCAACTTTTTCTTGTTTTTCGCCACCATCTGGAGGCGTCCAGGTTCGGTTGGTGGCAATGCCAAAAGAACAGACTGCCGACCCATTTGGGGTATACCGCAAATTAGGATCACGGGTTAAATTACCAATCAATAACACTTTGTTTAATGAGCGTGTAGACATAAATCCTTTCCTTAATACTCTCTTAAATGTACGTTACATTTCCTACATTAAGTGTGATTTAGGCTTGAGCCTCAACCACTTGAGTTTCTCCTGCTTCATCAGCTAAAACTAACAGATGTCGCAAGAGACTTTGATTCAAGTGAACGTCGCGTTCCAAGGTTTGAACTTGATCAGCTGACATCTCAAAAACTACGTGGAAATAACGGGCCTCAACCTGCCATTTGCCATTGTGTTTGATTTTATAAGCCATGCCGCGTTTGCCCCAGTCATCAAGCGTCATTATCTGACCTTGGTACTTGGTAACTAACTTGGTTACAGCTTCTTTAATGGAATTAACTTCTGTCTCGGTAAACGTAGTCGCGACCAAAAAAGTTAGGAAATATTTTCGATTTTCTGCAATTTTTGCAGTTTTAGTGGCATTTTTTGCCATATGCTTAGTCCTTTCTTGGGGGATAGCTTGCCCATAAGCTTTGGTTTGTAACAGAGCAAGTCTAGACGCATTGTACCACAGCGTTGTGCGCTCGCCTCAAGCCAATCTTTGGTGAAGATATCTCAGTTCTAAAGCTATTAGCCCATAGACTATGCCATTGGCAATAGTATCGCTCAATAAAACAAAAAGTGGCCATCTTTCAAGTAAAAAGACATTATTCAAACCACCAACTAAGAAAATTAAGCCCCCTAAGGCAAAACCAGTTAAAGCGGTTTTAGTTTGGGTAGCATTTTTGGTTAAGCGAGGAATAAAGTATAACAATGCAGCGGCTTGGATGAGGTAATTAAAGACCATGGGCAGCATATTTTGCTCAGGATTAGCTTTACGAATTCCTGCCAGGTCATCAGCATTGAAGTTACTGAGAATTACGCCATGAGCAATAAAGTTGAGCAAAAACAATGAAATAAAGGTAATCACAAATAAAATGAGCCATTTAGACTGTGACATTAAACACCTCCAAAATAAATACTTAGCTGCTTTCAGCTGCTTATTTACCAATCATAAACTCTACTATATCACCTTCTTGCATGATGTAGTCGCGGCCTTCCATGCGCAGTTTTCCAGTCTCTCGGACCATTTTCCAACCCTGACAATCCACGAAATCTTGATAACCAGCGATATTAGCTTTAATAAAATGTTTAGTGAAGTCGGTGTGAATCACACCCGCAGCGTTAGGAGCCGTAGTCCCCTGTTTAATAGTCCAGGCTTTAACTTCCAACTCGCCGGCTGTCAAAAAACTTTGTAACTTTAAGGTTTTGTATGCCACTTCTGCTAAGCGTTGTAATCCACTTTTGGTAATGCCTAAATCTTGTAAATATGCTTGTTGGTCCACTTCTGAAAGTGACGAGAGCTCACTCTCAATCTTGGCGCTCACGATCACTATTTGTTCCGATCTAACTCCCAGTTCAGCAGCATATTGGGTGACTAAGGCATCAGCTTTTTGCAGTTCACCCTCATCCACATTTAAGACAAAAATTTCTGGTTTGGCGCTTAATAAACCGAGTTCTTGAGCTACTTGAGCTTCAGCTCCTAATAAAGGAGTTAACATCTGGCCTTGGCCAGTTTTTTGCTTAAAGCTTTGAATAATTTGCCACCGTTCTTTGTCAGCTGGAGTAACTGACCCTTTAGGTTCTGGTTGTTTTTCTAAAGTACTCAAATCAGCCAGCTGTAGTTCAGTTCTAATCGTTTCTAAATCCGGTGTTGGTCCTTGGGCACCTTCGCGAATAATGTCGTTATCAGTAAAAGCCCGTAAGACGTGACAAATGGCAGCTGTTTCCCGAATGTGAGATAAAAATTTATTGCCTAAACCCTCACCCTGTGAAGCGCCTTTGACTAAACCAGCAATATCATAAAACTCCACCGTGGCTGGTTTGATGGTATTGGTACTCACTAACTTAGCTAAAACCGCCAACCGCTCATCAGGAACCTGAGCGACGCCCACGTTGGGTTCAATGGTGGCAAAGGGATAATTAGCCGCCAAAGCTACTTGCTGTTTGAGCAAGGCATTAAAAAGCGTGGATTTACCCACATTTGGTAGACCAACAATTCCAATTGATAAAGACATGCTGGTATTCTAACATTGCCAGCCTTGAGTTAGAACGCCAAAAAATTGCGACAGATGGCAATCGCAGTATTACCATCTTGCGATTAGTTTTTGGGTGGATGTTGCTTCAACAATGTCCAGGTGGCGGCTTCTTTTTTGTGGAGACGAGCTGGGGCGTCGGCTAGAGCTGCGGGATCTTTGAGCACTGTTTCAAAATGAGGAATCAGGATTTCAGTTTGGTAGGTTTCCAAGACAGTCGGATGAATATAGTATTTGCGGCAAGTAGCTGGCTTATTGCCTAAGTGACTGGCCACGTCTTTAATCGCGCCCACCACTTTCTTCTTGGCTTCGGTTTCTGACTCAAAACTGCCAGCGTCGTACAGAGTCGTTGCGGCTAAGACAGTTCCACCCCAAGTTCTGAAATCTTTAGCCGAAAATTGTTCACCAGTAATGCCGTGTAAGTAGTCATTTATCGTTCGCGAATCCACAACATGACGCTGGCCATTATCATCAAGATACTGGAAAATTTCATAGCCGGGCAGATCAATACATTTCTGAATAGTCTTAGAGACTTTGGGATTATCTATACCAATCACATGGTAAACTCCGCTCTTGCCTTTGAATTGAAACTCAATACCTTTTTGGGAAACTTGGACATGTTTTTCGCGGAGCGTGGTTAAACCGTAGGATTGATTATTCTGCGCATATTCCTGATTACCAATCCGGATAAACGTATTTTCTAGCAACCAAACTACTGTCGAAATAACCCGTTCTGACGGCAAGCCTCGCAAGTTCATGTGAGCAGTGATAGTCCGACGCAGCGTTGGCAAAACTTCACCAAATTCCAACATCCGATTAAACTTCACTTCTTGCTGCTGCTCTTGCCAGAGTTGATGGTAACGATATTGCTTGCGGCCTTTGGCGTCATAACCGACTGCTTGAATGTGTCCCCATTCATCACTACAAACGGCTACTTTTCGCCAATTAGGCGGAATCACTAAAGCTTTAATTCTAGCTAAAGTTGCTTCATCTTTAATTGGTTGGCCATCTTGATCAATAAACTTGAAGCTCTCTCCCTGAGATTGACGCAAAAGACATAAACTCGATTCATCAAGATATTTTAAGTCGTGATTTGTCATACTTTACTTCTTGAGTTGGGCGTCAAAAAATTCCAAACTGCGTCTCATGGCCAAGCTAAAGTTGCCTGAGATATTATGATCATCCCCTTCATACAGGTATAGATCTATTGGTTGATTAGCAGCCTGAAGTTGATCTGCTAACTGTTGAGAGAATTCCCAAGGCACAATTGCATCACCTTGAGCATGATGCAGTTGAATGGGCCCAGAGAGATCTGTTAAGTAGGTGTTGGCAGAAATCGAGTTCCAGAAGACCGGATTATCTTGGGGTGCACCATAGGTTTCTTGGAGTAAGTCTCGCCAGCGACGAGCGCCACTAGGCATGGGTGGTGGAGTCGTGTTTCGTCGTCGCCAGCTTTCTAGTAAATCTTGATAGGATGCCACTACTCCACCCCAAATCACGCCGGCTTTAATGTCCTTTGTAATGACCATAGTGCGCACAGTAATATAGCCACCCATGGAATGACCCCACATCCCAATCCTGGTTTCATCCACTACAGAGTGATTTTTGAGAGATGCTACGGCGTTCAAAACATCAATAGTGTAGCCAGGGCTACCATAACCGCTACTGGCTTCGCCTTCAGAATTGCCGTGACCTCGGTAATCAGATTTAAAAACCAGATACCCATTCCGAGCAAAATAATCTAAGTAGGCCACATACTTTTCAGTTGTCCGATACTCAGCCGGTGGAATGTAGCCATGATTAAAAATAATCACCGGCCAACCAGCTTCAGGCGGAGTGCTCATGGGCGTGGCCATTAACGCATAAATGGTATTGCCTTCAGATTCGTATGATACGATTTGACGCGTATAGTTACTGCCATTAGGTAAATTATCCACTTCAGTGATCTGACTGCCTGGGTATGTTTGTTGCCTCATAAACTCAATCTGCAGTGGATTACTTGACTTACTCAATGCGCCTAAATCTGGGCCAGCTAGCCCGTCCACATCCATTTGATTTCCACCTGTTTCTAGCTGCGAACTAGTGGGTTGAGAATCTACAAAACGCAGCTGAAGTTGGCGAAAGATCAGCGCTACTAGTAACAAAACTGGGAGCATAAGCAAGGATTTTTTCATGATTCAGAAGGCATGGCGAACCAAAAAAGGAGATATGGAATCAGCCCTGGTAAACCACCGGGCAAAAGCAGCAGTAACCAGATAATTCTGACTACCGTCACATCCACTTCTAAGTAGTTAGCCAAACCCATGGCTACGCCGCCAATAACACGGCCAACTTTAGGTCGAAAGAGACGTTTAGGCATAAAGAATCATTATAGCTTAGATTTTCTGACTTTTCCTTACTCCCAGTCCGATATACTAAACACCTTGAATTAAGCCTGTGGTCATTTCTTAGGGTTTCGAGGTTTGTAAGTACGACGTTTTGCCACAATCGCTGAGCGAATTTTCCGGGCGGCTTTGCCAGGTTTTGTTTGTACCATGACTTGAGGTTTTCTAAGTATTCTTGTTTCATCAACTTGAATAACTTCAACCATTTCTCCGGAACGTCGATTCTTCAGCCAAGTCACCAACAAGCCCATACCTAAAAGCACGGCGATGGCTTTAACTAACCAACCAACGATCGGAATTAAACTAACGACTTCTAGAATGACTAGACCAACGCTAAACTGCAAAATCCGGCGCCAGCAACTGGTTTGGTCACTTGAACGGATAATTTTTTGACCCAAAGCATAGGCCGTTATCCAAGTTGAAACAATTAGTGACAGTACCCACAGAAGTAAGAGGATAATTCCAATTGGGAAACCAATCACCGTCACCATCAGTACTATCGCCACGATCGGCGTTAGAATTAAATGGACTACTCCCCAACCCAAACTGACTAAAGGTGACACGGTCACAGTCTGGGAAATAGTTTTGGTCACACCAGGTAGGAGGATGATTAGTAAACCACCGGCTATGATGCCCATGGCTAACCAGGTTACTAACCAAACTAAGGAAACTCCTAAAAATACTCCAGCGACTAAGGTCTTCCCGGCTTGGTCGCGAGCATCTTGATTTGCCTTAACTTCAAATTGACGTTGACCTTGAATTTGAGCGGTGTCGGCAATTTCTGGCTGCCCTTCTAATTTAGTAAACAAATCGCCCACTACAATCGCGCCTGGTAACAGTGCGGCTTTTTCACCCATTACCTGGACTTGGCTCTTAAAATACCCACCTAAATTGGCTTGACTTGAGGCAATCCAAGTTTGACCATTCACAGTGCCATAAAGGTTAGCGGTGCCAGCTCCAATGATTACACTGCCACTCACGGTACTTTGGCGATCCAAAGTGACTGTGCCCGTGGCAATCGTAATATCGTCACCCACTTGGCCGTTAATTTTGGTGTCCCCGGCTGCCACTCGGAGATCTTCAGTCACTTCGCCATTTAAAATCAGTTGAACAGCTGCAACGAGTAGATCGCCATCAATTTTCCCGTTTATCATGACCATACCACCAGTCACATAGACATCGCCAGTTAAATCTTGATCCAGGACAATTGACTCACCCGCAAAAAAATGTGGACCATTTGCGCTGCTAACTACAGTCATGCCTGGAGCGGGTGAGGCTTGGGGTGAATTAGTTGTTAATGGTGAGGCTGTTTGAGCGACCACTGACTGAGAACCAGCGACCAAAGCAAATGACAAAGCTACTAGCGTAACGCCGACAAGAAAGAAAGCAGGCATTTTTTTCATAAAACCTCAAATTACTGGAGAGTAACTGAACTCTACCTAGTTTTTGCGTTTGAGCAGAATTTGCCTGATATCAGCTAATTCTTTTTCAATTGATTTGATTTTTCCTTGAATATCAACTTCAATGGACGGTTCATCATCTATAAAATATTGAACTGGTTTGTGGGTTAAATCACCAATTTTCTTGAGGACTTCAATGTTGGGACTGGCTCGACCAACTTCGTAGGAACTAACTGCTTTATCGGAAAGTTTAAGCAACTTACCCAGTTCTCTTTGTGACATGCCAACAGCTTTACGAGCTTTTTTGAGCTTTTCAGCTAGAGGTGAACGTTTTTTCATATTTGACGTCTCCGCTTTTATTAGACAGAATTTTTTCTGTTAATCATAGATTTTTAGTTACTCTTTATTCTTTTTTTTACTTACCGTTTTTGAAGAAGCCATAACTGTACAACGAGTAGAGTCTGTCGAGCTTGCTGTAGATAGTTTAACACATTCTGTTCCAAAATTGGTACTAGTCAGTGCTAGTTTTAGCACTGACAGTCTCTGTCAATTAATTGATACGCTACCACTTTTTGAAGCACCGGAAGCTTGAAGCTTCCCCCCTTATTTTCGTTATAGATGTTAAAAATCCCTTCAGTACTGTCTTAGGCACTAGTTGGGGAAATAGATCGGTAATTGCTTCTACTCAATCTTCATTTAGTGAGTTCAAAAACATGATGTTAGGCGTCATGACTGAGTATCGCTTTAAAATGTAAGCTGAGTTAAGCTCAGGTTTTACTGACAACCTGACCCACTCCCGGTTTGTCGGTGACTAGGTAGCCCATTTTTTGAAGTACCTGACGTAACTCATCAGCTGCTGGCCAGTTTTTCTTGTCTCTAGCCAATTGACGTTTCTCCAGTAAGTGATTGACTCCTGCTGGAAGATCAGCCATTGGAATTGTCATTTTATTTAGTGATTCACCTAACTCAGAAACTTGGCTCACTACTTGAGATAAACCTAGACCAAGCACCTCATCAAACTCATTAATCAAATCATATTTATCGCCCCCAGGAATATTTGATTTAAGCACCTCCCACATAATGACTACCGCCTCAGAAGTTTTTAAGTCATTTTCTAAAGCCCCAAAAAATCGCAGACGATATTCATCAACTTTAGCTAATTTTTCGGGTGATAGAACTGTTCTCCCCGACTCTACTTTTAAACTCACTAGCTGTTGAACCAAGCGGTCGTACGTTTTTTGCATGCCTTCTAGGTTTTGCCAGGTGAAGTTCATTTCAGATCGATAATGGGTTGTCAAAAATAACAAGCGCAAGGCACGAGGATTAAGACTCCGTTTCAAAACATCATCAATCGTAAAAAAGTTACCTAAACTTTTACTCATCTTGATTCCATCCACAAACAAATGATTATGGTGCACCCAATACTTTACAAACGGTTTCTGGCCGGTAGCGGCCTCCGTCTGGGCAATTTCATTGGTGTGGTGAACATTGATATGGTCAATGCCGCCCGTATGAATCTCAAATTGGTCACCCAAGTACTCCATCGACATGGCTGAACACTCAATATGCCAACCCGGGAAACTTCGCGGGTGCCAGGGACTTGGCCAAGCCATAGCTCGGTTTTCGCCAGCTCGTTCAAACTTCCATAACGCAAAATCAATTGGGTTCTTTTTACCAGGCACGCGTTCCACTCGAGCCCCTTCACGCAACTGATCAATGTCAATCAAAGCCAACTTGCCGTAATCATCTAGTTTGGAGGTATCGAAATAAACGCCATCACCTTCAATCACATACGTAAAACCTCGCTTTTTCAGCTTTTGCACCAGCTGCAGCTGGTGCTTAATGTGCTCAGTGGCCCGGCAGCTAACATCTGGTCTGACATTTCCCATTAGATCCATTGATTTCCAAAAGTAATCTTCAAATTCGCGAGCAATATCCCAAGCTGATTTGCCATATTTTTGGGCACCTTTTTCCAGCTTATCCATCCCAGTATCACCATCAGAAGTTAAGTGACCTACATCAGTCACATTTTGGACAAACATAACCTCAAAACCAGCATGTCGCAGAGTTCTAATTAAGATGTCATCCATAGTGTATTTTCTTAGATGACCTAAGTGAGTGAAGTCGTAAACAGTCAAACCACAAGCATACAAACCCAACTTCTTACCTTTCATGGGTTGCACTTCTTCAATATTACGAGTGAGGGTGTTGTAGAGTTTCATAGGCTTTCTTAATACATTTATATCATTTAAAAAACAAAAAAACCTCCTGGGAAGGAGGTTTGGTTTAGATCAAGTTTTCAGTTTTACTTATTTGTGATCACAACCGCAATCTCCACCACAAGGACAAGAGTCGCCACTACAACTGATACTTAAAAGGGTTTGAGAATTGGTAATCATAGGTTTATTTTATCATACTACTGAAAACACGAGGGTAAATTACCTGGAACTGCAAAAATTAGTAGCTGAACTTAAAAAGTTATCCGGCACTAGCGGGACCACTCAAAGTTTTACGATCCTGTTCTAGTTTCTGGACTGCTCTAGGTTGAGCTTTTTTCTGACCGCCTGGACCCTCAGCGCCTTTTTTGACGCTGGTAGGCATGACTAGCTGTTGACTCCTCTCTTTTTCGGCTCGCTGCTTCTCCATTTGTTCTTGTTGTTTTTGTTGTTTTTCTTTCTCAATTTTGGCTTGATATGCTCGTTGAGCCACTTCGCGTTGTTCGTTGTTTAATTTTTGCCACCTCTGCAAAGTTTGTTTTTTCTTAGCTTGAACCTGAGGATCATCTTTTTCGGGATTAATCCCTAATAAGACATTGATATCAAAAATTGACTGCATGCCCTTGACCACATCAGTTAATGATCTCTTAAGTAATTCTTCGGGAATAGTTCCCACTTCTCGTGGTTTGGGCGCTTGAGCGGCCGCGGCTGGCGCTGTTCCCTGCATATTGAGGGCAGAACCACCAGTGGTGCTTTGGGCGGCTGAAGTCCCCTGTTGGGCGAGGGCTTTTTGTTGAAGCGCGCTCTGCATGGCATTTTCATCTAAATGCTCATTTGACTCACCGAGTCCTTGGTTGAAGCCGCCTAGTTGGCGTGGTGTAACAGCAGCAGATTTATTCATAACTAAGTGGTTTAAATTTTAGTGTGATCAAGTTGAACAATTTCAAAACCATCTTGGGCTGATTCAGTTGCAGCTTTTTGTTGTTCAGCCGTTTGTTCTTGTTGGACTCGCGCTAGATAGGCTGGTGTTTGCTCAATCTGTTGCAGTTCATTTAATTTGGCCTGTAGCGCAACCTGATCTTCAGCTTCCTGTTCCGCCTCCATTTGATGAATTTGCTCTAAGCTGGGAGCTTGGGTTGGAGCTGCTGGACGCACAGGCGTAGCCTCTCCCAAACCGACTGCCGGCGGTTGATCAGGCTGAGTCTCTGCTTTACTTTCATTGAGTAATTGTTCCAAGAGATCTAAAGAACTTTTTTGGCTAGGATCTGCCGCATTGCTCGAAGATACTATTGGGGTAGCTGAGTCAGTTCCATGCACGGTTGCGGGATCCACAGTGGGATCACTAAACGGGTTGTTGGGTGGTGAAATAACTGAATTAGAATCTGTCATACCTCAAAGATACAGAAACCCCGTCTAGTTGGCAACTAGGCGGGGTTGAGACTCGTTTTAAAACGTCGAGTACATTGTCTTGACCGTCAGACTCTGGCTAACCAGTAAAAGGTTTTGTCTCAAGTGGTAGTAAGACTAAGTCTGGTACCACTTTCCATGCCGAGCGATAACCTCGTTTAAAGGTCATCCTCCTTTCTTTGACTTTTCTGACTTGCCTAGCCGCGCTGCTGGCAGCGTCGACCAAGGCTTCATACATGTCTTGCGCTTGGCGTCGGACAATTACGTCTCTGCCTGGCAGCTCCACTCGATACTGCACAACTGCAGCAGTGATGTTGCTTTTCTTTTTGGCAACAGCTTCAAGTGAAACTCTCACTCTGAGAATACGGTGACCAAAGCGAAACAATTTTGTTGCTTGCCTTACAGCCGCCGCTTTCAAAGCTTGCGTTATCTGGAGTGTTTTGGAAGTGACGATCACATCCATATTTCCCCCTTTCTGTTTTTTAAAGCTAGCCAGGCCTGTTTTAATTACTAGCTTTTTAAAAACAAAAAAACCCGAGACTTTTTGCAAAGTCTGACGGGTTACGCTTTTTCTAATGTATTTGTCATTAGTTTATTAACTATACCTTTAAAATGACTATCTCGCAAGAAAGCAAAGAGTATCAAAAAGCCTCATTTGGAGCAAAATTTAGGTGTGTGAAACTGTGAAAATTAGATGTCTCGACGGCCTTCAAGAGCCCGGGCAATCGTTACCCCATCAGCGTATTCAATGTCGGCGCCAATTGGTAAACCATGACCAATCCGCGTAATTCTTAGGTCTGGATTAGCAACTTTCACAGAGGACTGATTGATCATTTCGGTAATATAAAGCGCCGTGGCTTCCCCTTCCATAGTTGGATTGGTGGCCAAAATTAACTCCGAAACCGTGGGCAGTCGCTTTAAAACATCACGCAAGTAAAGTTGATCGGGACCAATGTTGTTTAAGGGTGAGATCGAGCCATGTAGAACGTGGTATTTGCCTTTATATTTATCTGACCGATCAATGGCCAGCAAATCCAAGGGCTGTTCCACAACACATAAAATACGTTCATCACGACTGCTATCACTGCAAATTTCACAGGGGTCAGTTTCGCTGACATTATGACAAAAAGTGCACAGCACAGTATTCTGCTTGAGGGCTGTTAAGCGTTGAGCAAAATCTTCCAGTTCGCTCTCAGGATTGTGCAGCAAGTAAAACACTAACCGCTGAGCTGACTTGGGACCTATTCCCGGTAAACGTTCAAACTTCTCAATCAATCGGGTAACAGCGCGAGGTAGCTTGGCCATGGGAGAGATGGTAGCAGATGGCTTACCCAATTACTAGAGAGCTGGACTTAACTAACCGACGGTCCCAAAATATCTGTCACCATAATCGCCCAGTCCTGGGACAATATATTTTTTCTCATTTAAGTGAGAATCAACCGCACCAGTAAAGATTTCTACATCGGGGAATTCAGCCCTCACGGTCGCAATGCCTTCAGGCGCAGCTAAGACGCAAACTACCTGCATGGCTTTGGGCTGCTGTTGGGCGACTTGCCGCAAGAGATGCAAAATTGACCCGCCCGTCGCCAGCATTGGATCGGTGATGATCACCACCGATTGGGAAGTAATGGCTGGCAACTTCCAGTAGTACTCAGCGGCCACCGCGGTTTCTTCATTCCGTTGCAAACCCACAAACCCAATCTTAGATTTGGGCAGTAACTGCATTGCTCCAAATAACATGGCCAAACCAGCTCTCAGCACGGGCACCACAACTACTTCATCGGCTAACTTGCGTGCCTGCATACTTTCCAAAGGCGTTTGAATAGTGACTTCGCGAAAATCCAAACCTCGAATGGCTTCGGCAAAAAGTAATTGGCACACTTTATCTGAGTGATGGCGGAATTTTTGGAGATCAGTTTCTACGCTTCTCAAATGAGTCAGACCATCAATCACAAACGGATGATCAACGATATGCACGTGATCTAAAGCTGGAGTTGTTGTCATCTTGAATCCTGTAATTAGACTTGTGATGTTGTCAGTAACGTCTCTCGTAAAGCTTCGGCCGCGCTTTTAACTTTGGCAAAATATTCTTGACTGGTAGTACTACCTTCGCCTGCAAAAATAATGCCACGGGAACTATTAACTAACAAACGTTGACCATTGGTGCCAAACAAACCTTTAACTGAGTCAGTCGTGCCGCCTTGTGCGCCAATGCCCGCTGTTAATATCACCATATCTTCTCCCACAATCTCTCTGACTTTTCTTAGGGCTTCGGGATAGGTAGCTCCAGCTTCCACAAAGACATTGCCCTTTTCATTCCAAACTGTCGCTACTCGGTCAGTCACCACTTCATAGACCTGTCGCCCATCTTTGAGTTCCAGTTCTTGAAATTCAGCAGCGGTGGGATTGCTGTCATGAACATAAACGCAAACGCCGCGCGCTTCGTCTTCAATATAATCTCTGACAGTGTCAAAACCAAACCAAGGCGTCACCATCACGCAATCAAACTGCAACCAATCATAAATTTCCTGTTTAATCATCTTGACTGACTCACCCATTTCCGAACGCTTACAATCAGCCAATAACGGAACTCGTGGGAAGTGTGCTTTTAAGAAGGTATTAGTTAAGCGCAAACCTTCCAAACCCTCAGCTCCAAAGCCCGCATAAAAAGCCAAATTACTTTTGTAGACAGCCGCCACTGAACTAGTCGCCGCAATAATTTGTAGATTAAACTCAAAAATTGCTTCAGAAATTGATTTACCCTGAGTCATAAATGCAGGCAAACGATCGTACCGACTATCTAAACCGACACAGACGTGGGAGTTAGTTTTTTCAATCGAAGAAACTAGTTTTTCAGGAAAAGGAGTTTTCATAATTTAATTTTAAGTATACCTTAGTCAAGATAAGTTACTACTTCACCATCTATGCCCAGGACCATGCCCTGGTGCTTCTCTCTGAGAGTACTTCTAGCTTCAGTCGTCAAATGCGTCGTTGGCACATCAACAGATTGTATGTGATTGAATGTCACACCTGCACTTTGAACTGCAATGACCTTCTGACTATTTCCCATAAATAAAGTTTGAACTTTAGTGACATCTAAGGCTCGCAAGACAGCCGCTGATCCATTGAACGTTCTTAAATCGTGAGGTCGATCCAGGGCTGTATAAAGAAGATCCGAACCGAAAGCCGTGCCCTTTGGCGTTTCTGAGCCAGTTAAAGCCATGTTGATTTCTCGAGTAATTCTCAGGGTTAAGCCTTTTAAAACAGTTCCATGTGCTTTACCTTCATGATCTTGTTCTTGAATCACCAAGATGTTTCTCCTCTCTCGCAAACCTATTTCTAGAGTTAACCATAATTGCTCACAGCAGTCACAATGACAATCTAAATTATGTACACCATCGGTACAATTGCTATCAATGCGTAGGCCATCTACATGTGATAGGTCAGGCTGAGTTTGAATCACTCGAACAACATTAAATCTGTCCTGAGTGGCATCCCAAACTTTCATCAGTCTGATATAAAGCATCCCTTGATCAGTTGGATATAGATAAGCAATGATTTGCTCTACTTGTTGCTCATACATACCTAAGTTGACTTCAAAATCTTCACTAAGAGGATTGAAGAAAGCAAAATCAACTGTACTTGGATCAAATTGTGGTAAAGCTGCTTGTTCTTGGTGAAGATCTTGAAGTTTCCCGCTTAGTAATTCTATGAAGGGTAAAGCAAAAGCTCTATAGCGAGTAGCTACTTCTTCCATAGCGATTAATAACTCACCCTGGCCACCATTCATTTCTGAAAAAATCGCAGTCGCTATCTCTACTTCCTCCGCCACATCCCAGACTTCTTCATCTCTAGGGTATCGTTGTGCTTCAGTAGTAAAAGGAGTAATTCCGGCCACTTCTTCAGTCACTCCTAAACTCCCCTCTCTAACTGGTGTTAAAATTGCGTCAATCTCATAATGGGCCAATTGCATATAAGCTTGAAGCAAGAACGCATCGTCAACAGAACCTGAAGCTACTTCTCGATGAATGTTGGGTCGATTATCAAACACTACAACTGGAGTAAGATCTGGGTTTTCCAATCTATTCCAGAAAACATCATCCAAACCTTCTCTGGTTAATATGCGAAAAACAATACTAGAGTTAGTTTGAAGATCAATGATTCGTAAAAACTGACACCAAAGAGCCACAATATTGGCTGAATCATCACCAGTGCCAGCTTCTCTATCAATCCGAGCATGCAAAGGGTGACCACCAAAAACTGTTTGGTTCGGCCCTATGTCCCGGTGAGTTAAATCACTGATTGCCTCTCTCACTTTTTGTTCGTACATAAAAAAAATCCCGCTGGTGCGGGATATCAATTATTTTTACACATTTTATAAAATACTTGGCAAAAACCAGTTTTGGCTGGGTTGTCAGTAGAAGTAGCTAAAAAAAATCTAGTGTTTTGCATCACTAGAATCTGTATCATAGGCGTATGCATGAGAGAAATCAAGTCCTGGTTATTTTTCCTCTTTTTTAAGCAATCTAGTCACAATTTCTTGAGTTATTAATGACTCTACTTCATCCACACTTTGATTAGCATTAATGATCACCCAACGACCAGTTTTATCGTCTTTTGCCAGGTCTAAATAGGCCTGTTTGACTTGCTCATGAAAAGTCTTTGATTCCATGTCCAAGCGATTAATACCTCCGCCAGCGTTACGGCGATCTAAACCAGTTTCCACTTCTATATCAAGTAGAAAGGTAATATCTGGGTACGTGTCCTTGGTTGAGAGGTTGTTCAAGTTATCAATCATATCTTTCCCGAAACCTCTAACGATTCCTTGGTAGACGACTGAACTATCCCGCGAGCGATCCATCACTACTACTTTACCAGCGGTTAAAGACGGCAGCACTATTTCGCGGTAGACTTGGGCCCGAGCGGCTTGAAAGAGCAAAACTTCAGTAGTAAAGGAGATTCCCGCGTTTTTGCTTGAGAGTACGACTTCGCGAATCTGTTCTGAGACTGTGGTACCACCGGGTTCGCGCATAACCACCACATCTTTGCCATGACTAGTTAATAAATCTCGGAGGCGAACTACTTGCGTTGATTTTCCTCCGCCTTCTCCACCCTCAAAAGTAATTAAAAAACCAGGTTGATTGGCGGTTTTTGTCATAGATTCCTTAAACCAGGTATCGTTGGGTTAAATCCCAGACCTGAGAAACACCAGGTTTTTCAGTCCAGTTAATCACTGCTGAATCTATTTTTAATAAAGGAATTAAACTAGGTTGAGAGACTTTATCTTCCCAATATTGGATTTGATCTCGCCAGTAATCAGCTGGGGTGCCCAACTCTGCTTCGCGACCGCGCTGTGTAATTCTACTCTGCAAGGTATCCAAATTAGTAGTGGCAACTAACAAGACATCTGGTAATGGAATGGTTTTTAAACACAGATGATACGTTTGGCAATAAAGCTGGTAATCAGCCTCTGACATGACGCCTTGTTTGTGGAGTAAATCTGCATACATTTTATGTCCAAAAATAGGAACATCCCATACAACATCAATCTTTTTTGTTTTAGAAATTTTCCGAGCTTGCTCTTGGGCTGCCAAAAGGAAAAAGAGTTGTGACTTGAGAGCAATTTCTGAAACTCCACCTCGTTGTAGCTCTGCATAAAACTGTGTCCAGTAAGGATTATCAGCCGGTTCTTCCCGATGAATTTGAAATTGATAATGCTTAGCCAAGCCTTCGGCCAAGGTAGTTTTCCCGGCCCCAGTCGGTCCTACAATTCCCACGATTCTTCGTTTGTTTTTGGACATATAAAAAATTGATCTTTGCTAAGATAGACCCTTTTTTGGTCACATACAACTAGTCAAAAGCAATCACGAATACTAGATCTTGCGGTAACCATAAGCCTGGCTCACAAATTCTGGTAAAATTGGCCGAGTCAACAGAGAAACACTTCACTTTAGGGTATAATTTAGATTATGGACAACTCTTCACTCCCCTCACAAACTCAGCAGTCGCTGATTCCTAATTTGTATGATTCCAATCCTCAACGAGATCTAGAGTTTCTCTACGAAATTGGTTGTTTGCGACACATTCAGCGAACGTGGAAGCAGTTTTTAAATCCTGATTTTGAAAACTTGAGCGAGCATTTATTGAGAGTTATTTGGATCTCTCTAGTTCTGGCGAAATATGAAGGCGTCACAGATACCGAAAAATTAATGAAGATGGCCTTAGTACATGATTTATCTGAAAGTCGAAGTGTAGATTCTCACTATGTCTCCCGCCAATATGTAGATCGACACGAACATGAAGCCATCACAGACACTTTAGATGGTACAGCCGTGGGTAAAGAATTTTTGGCTGTTTGGGAAGATTATGAGAAGCGAGAATCTTTGGAAGCTAAAATTGTCAAAGATGCCGATAGCATTGACGTTGATTTGGAACTGAAAGAGCAAGAATATCGAGGTTTACGGCTTGGAGAAGACACCTTGCAAGGTCGTAAATCAGTTGCCGAAAGCAAACTCTATACCAAAACCGCTAAAAAATTCTGGGATATGATTCAACAATCCAATCCTAATGATTGGCATATTCGCGGTAAAAATCGCTTTACCACCGGCGACTGGCGTAAGTAATTCCAGTATTCAGCTCGGATTTGTTTAAGCGATGTCATTTTTGGGCGGGGCTTTGCTTAACGCAACATCAAACTTGAGGCAAGACGTCATATTCCAAAAGGAGTGAGTTTTCATTCAGTTTTTTGATTTCTTGTAACTTTAATTTGAGGTCTATTCCTTCATTAAAAAGACCCACACCTTTCCCAAACAAAATGGGTTCAATAGTCAGGTATATCTTGGTCAGAACACCGGCTTTAGCAAACATTGAATAGATTGATGAACCACCGCAAATTGCCACTTCTGAGTAATTTTCATTTTTTAAGTCTTCCAAAAGTTCGCTTGGGGTTTTCTGCGTGACTCTGACTTGTGAAGCATCGTATTGAGAATATTCTTCAGGATGTGTGGAATAAATGATATTTAAGCGTTTCGGCATCGGCCGGCCGACCGTGTCAAAAGTGGTGGCTCCCATCACTACCACGCCGGCAGCTTTTGTTCGTTGTCTAAACCACTGTAAGTCTTCTGGACTTGTCCAAGCAGTGGAGATTTGACCAGGTTTTTTGGCTATTAAGCCATCTGCGGTAATCGCGGCAATCAGAAAGACATCCATACTGGCATCCTACCATATTAAACTAAGGTCTAAATGGATAACTGTCACAAGCCTGGCTTTTTTTGCTCTATTAAGAATATTAACGGCAGCTATCACCACTCTGTCACAGCGGATTTTGACTAGGGTTAAAGTTTGATCAAGAATAGATTGAGTGGTTAAACCCACAAATTCTTGCCTGAGGATTCTTTCCCAAATCTTATTAGCCTTGGGGAAAAAACTATCCTTTTTATCTAGGTCAAGACTTGTCGTTGCCTATTCAGGATTCGCCTGCTACATTTAAGCCAATCTGTCTGATTATTTACCTTAAGTAACGTCTTGTCTTGAGGAAGATTCATATGCCAAAAATAGCAAAAAAAACTGATTCAAAAATGACCACTGCTAAAACTGGTCAAACAAACATTGAGCGAGAAGTTGATTTTCTGCATGAAGTCGGCACCCTGCGCTATATCAGCCGTACTTGGAAACAATTCTTTGCCCCTGCTACAGAAAATTTAGCCGAGCACATCCTACGCGTGACATGGACTGCTTTAACCATTGCAAAACATGAAGGTGTAACTAACACCGACAAAATTATCAAAATGGCGCTGGTGCACGACCTTTCAGAGAGCCGGAGTGTTGATGTCCACTATGTTTCTCGACTTTATGCTGAACGGTTTGAGGCCGCGGCTATTAGAGACACTTTAGCCGGTACGGCTTTGGCAGCCGAGTTTATTGAACTTTGGGAAGAGTGTGAAAAACGAGACACCATTGAAGCCAAAATTATAAAAGATGCTGACAACTTAGAAGTTGATTTAGAACTTCAAGAATTGGCAGCTATGGGTTACACCATCAAAAATGCTCTCAAGGAAGTTCGCCAACAAGTAGGTGAAACGAAACTCTATACCGAAACTGCCAAAAAAATGTGGCAAGCCATTCAAAAGTCTGATCCCCATCATTGGCATGTGACTGCCAAAAATCGTCTAACTAGTGGTGATTGGAAAAAATAAGGAGTAACCGTGATAGAAACTACCCACACCCCAGACTTTCAATATCAAGATCGTTTAAAACTTATTTTAGAGGACGGCACGCGTGTCAAATCGCAAACTGGCACTGACACCATAAGTTACCTGGGGATTCCTCCCATGCGTTTCCGGTTAGACAATGGCTTTCCTATGATTACTGAGCGCAACTTGGCCCCCAAAAACTCTGAGCGTTTGCCAGTCACGATTTGGAGTCAAGCGATTGGCGAAATTCTGGCTTTTATCAATGGTGCGCGCACCCAAAGTGAACTGGAAAAATATGGTGTGACTTGGTGGTCATCTTGGGTGACTGAAGAGAAATGTCATAAACGCGGATTAGAAACCGGAGATCTAGGTCCCGGTTCCTATGGAGCTGCCTTTCACGACTTTCCTACTGCTGATGGTGGCACCTACAATCAATTCCAGAACATTGTGGAGCAAATTCGAGAACTGCCACACTTGAAAACCCATTTCATTTCGCCTTGGGTGCCACAATACACGATTCGTGGTCAAGGCAAAACTCAAAAAGTGGTGGTCTGCCCTTGTCATGGTTGGATACACATTTTGATTCAAGACAATAAGTTGAGTTTGCACATGTTCCAACGCTCTGGTGATTTACCAATTGGTGTGCCATCTAACATAGTCCAGTACGCGGCTTTAACGATGATGATTGCGCAAGCCACTGGCTACGAACCTTATGAATATATTCACAGTATTTCTGATGCTCACATTTATGTGGACCAAGTCCCGGCCGTGGAAGAAATGTTGCGGCGCGAACCTCGCCCTTTCCCGACCATGAAATTAACCAATCCCACCAAAGATATTTTTCAAATTCGACACACTGATTTTGAATTAAGTGATTACACACCACACCCAGGAATCAAAGGCATTCCCGTCGCGATTTAACAACTGAAAAGAAAATTATGATCAACAACCCCTCAGCCCCGACCGAATTCGTCGACATCGCAAACGCCCGCGTTGAAGAGCAACGTCAAGTCATGAAGAAAATCATTGCCGATGGTGACTGTCCATTTTGCATGGAAAATCTGAAGAAATATCATCCCGAACCGATCATTAAAGAAACTGATCATTGGCTGTTAACAGAAAATGCTTGGCCATATGAAAATACCAAGCACCATTTGTTAGCGATCTCCAAAACCCACTTTGAAAATTTGGCCGGTTTCACTCCAGAAATTGGCACTGATCTAACTCAATTACTGGCTTGGGTAGAAAAAGAATATCAAGTGCCTGGTGGCGGCATTGCCATCCGCTTTGGTGATACCAATTACTCTGCTGGCACCGTGCTTCATTTACACGTTCAGTTCATTGTGCCAGATATTGATAAACCAGATTTTGAGCCGGTCAGATTTAAGATTGGCAAAAATAAGGAAAGAAGAAACAATGCCTAGAACCGTGAAAGAGACAACTGCCGGCACATTAGGTCGAGTTGTCCTAGGGCACCCAATGAAGGTTTTAAACCTGCTCAATAACTCTGACTAACGCTACCCCATTTTGCTTCATAACTTCGGCACCGTTGACCATGGAATAACCTTCAGCATAGAAAACTTTGGTGATACCTGAATAAGCCACTAATTTGGCGCAAACTGGGCAAGGAAAGGTGCTGACATACAATTCGCAATCTGCGGTCCTAATCCCCCGTTTAGCCGCCTGACAAATGATGTCAGCTTCGGCGTGCATGGCTGTGGAAAGTTCAATGTGTTCACCTTTGTGAAAATTACCACGAGGATCGCCATCAAAGTATGGTTGCTGTTCAAGAGGCAGGTGATGATTGTGTGCCGTCAAAAGCACCTGGCCATCTTTAACTAAGATCGCCCCCACCTGTCGCCACCAGTCAGCTGATTTGTCAGATTGATCATAGGCAAGTTGCATCATCTTTTGGTCAAACTCTGTTTGGGAAATAACTTCATCAGCCGTGGGCTCTTTTTGAGCCAACGTTTGCTTTTTGTCCCAACGCAAAAAGACTGAAACGAAAATAACTTTTTCAGCACTCAAATATTTATCTGCTAATTCATGCATGATATCTTCATCAGGCATCACCATTACATCATCACTTTGAGCGAGGTTTTCTAAAGCCGCTCTATTTAACAATTTAACGGGTTTTTCTGGCAGTAAAGTCTGTACAGTTGCTTGAATTTCATGAGGTTTTAAGGCGCGAATATCTTTGCGCAAATGTGCAAATTCTAAGATTAATTCTTCACCTAAAATAAATATGGTTTGAGCGGTAGTTTGAGTACTTAAAAACTGCAGATAACCCTGATGTAAAACTGGAATGTACGCAATTAAAACTTGACTCATAGAGTGTTTTTTTCTTTGGCCAGTGTTTTTTGACCTTGATTAGCCACATCAACATCACTCTTTAATTCTTCTAAAACACCTTCAATGGTATCAATTAATTTTTTACTTAAAGTCGCACTAATTTTTTTGGCGGCGCCAATTTGGAGCAAGCGAATTTTGGCGCTAGTGGACGTGGTGGCCATCGGTTCTAAAACAATCACTTCTTTACACCACTGTTTGAGTTCTTCAATATCTTTCTTGGTGTAGCGATCACGAGTGGCAATTAAAACATCGGGTTGGACAGCTTTGATTAAACTGTATTTTGGTTGCTCCAACTCCTTCAGTACCACTGCGTCAACAGAACTTAAGTAGGTCAACATTTCCATCCGTTCGGCTTGGGGGACAATTGGTCGATCCGGACCTTTGCGCGATCTAACTTTGGCATCACTATCCACACCTACAATTAAAACGTCGCCGTATTCGCTGGCTTTTTGACAGTACCGAGCATGACCAATATGCACCATGTCAAAAACTCCTTGAGTTAATACCACTTTTTTCTGCTGTCGTCGATATTTTGCCACCAAGGGTTCTAATCTTCCAATCTCTAATACGATCTTATCGTGATCTTGCATGAGTGACATCATACTAAATTTAAGGTGGACCAGCTAACCTTAAACCTGGCGACCTTTTTTTGTAGTTTTAATCTCTAGTTCTGGCACCACCCGGCCACTCAGAATGCGCCGCAGATATTGACGGATGATACTTAACAAACCCAAGGTAGGTTCCAGTAATGCTACTACGCCCAGTAAGACGCCGGAAATAAAAAGCAGAGCAGCTATGATCGCTGTTGTCATAAAGTGTATGGTACCTCTAATTTAAAATTTTGAGATGTAACGTACTTAATAATATGTTGAATTTGAACTGGAGTGGCACCTGCTACGACTATTTCTTCGGGCGCAGTCTGGAGATCTAGCAGTTGGTATAAAACTTGATCAGCTATAACATAGGTAAAGCCCAATTGGTCTTCGTCAGTTTGGCCTGACCAGAGGCCAGCTGATGGTGGTTTGCTAATCAGAATTTCCGGCAACTTTAAAAATTGAGCTAGCTGTCTCACCTGAGTTTTGTACCAGTGCGTCAACGGCTCCAGATCTGAAGCGGCATCGCCAAATCTTGTGAAATAACCCAAATAATGTTCTGATTTATTTTCAGTACCACAGACAAGTGCCTCACTTTTTTTGGCTTGATCAAAGATAAAAATCATGCGGGCCCGAGCCTTAAGATTGCCCAACCTCACTTGGTCGGCTTTTGTCACTCCCAGAGTCTGGGCTGCCACGTCTACTAACGGTTTAATATTTACAGTCATTTGATTTTGCTTGGGGATGTGGTTGAAATTGGCAATTAACTCCGCATCAGTCATGGCTTGATCGCCATCGGGCAAAAATAAAGTCGTCACGTTCTCGGCGCCTAAAGCTTGAGTTAGGAGCGTTAACGATAAGGCAGAATCAATTCCCCCGGAGACCGCAATCACTGCCTTTTTTTTACCTTGGGCCACAAAAGTCTGCTGTATAAACCTCTCTACTTCAGAAAGGGCGGTGGCTGGTGATTCAAGATTGAGCGGCATAGAGTGAATTTTTCTTAATATACCGTTCGATTCTCGGATCCACAAGCTGGGTAATTTCTTTTCCGTGCTTCAACAACTCTCTAATTTCACTGGAAGAGGTAGTAACGATGGGCGCGTTCTTTAAGGGGATCATCTGCGAATACAATGGTTCCAGCGGATATCCCGACCGTGGATAGACATAGATTGGGAATCCATTAGCTAAAGCTTGATATTCATACCATTTATGAAAATTAACCAAATTATCAGAGCCTAAAATAAAACTAAATGAGTGCTGCGGATATTTAAGTTGAAAAGCGCACATCGTCTTCCAGGTATAACTGACGCCTTGCGTTTCAGTTTCGTAAAGATCAACCTTCATTTGTGGTTGGTCACTTAAAAGCAACTGCAACATTTTGATTCTGTGCTGGGTATCATGAATGGATTTATTCAAAGGATGTTGGCCGACCGGAATAAACCAGACTTCATCAGCCAGCTTTTGAGCCAAAAGCGCTTGGGCTATTTGTGCATGGCCCACGTGGGGTGGATTAAAGGAGCCACCGAAAACTGCGATCTGCATGCGACTAGTATACCGGTTTTGGCTTTAAAATCTGGATTAATTTGGGAACTCAGACCTTTAACTCAAATCGTAACAACGGCCAAGCTCAGCTTTAAAATTAGGCTTTAGCCACTTTTTTAGTTGGCGATTTTGGTTTGGCAGCAGGCTTAGTTTTCTTGGTCTTAGTGGCAGTTTTGGCTTTAGGTTTGACAGCTTTAACTGGTTTTCGAGCATAGCTAGGTTTGGCGGGTCGGTTTTTTTTGCGTTCCTCACGCTCTGCTTTCATTATTTCCCACTCCGCTGCCGTAACTTTAAGTGTTGGGTCTGGTTTTTGCCAACTTGCCCAGTCACAGGTAGGATATCGCAAGCAACCATAGAATGGTTTACCCCACCGAGTCTTTTTGACAATTACTTCCCCTTCATTACATAAAGGACAGTTCATGCCGTCAATTTTTTCCACTAAGTTTTCCGTAAATTTACACTCCGGGAAGCGATTGCAGCTTTTGAATTTCCCAAACTTACCCGTCCGAATCACGATTTTGCCACCTTCTTTGTCGCCACATAACGGACACGTTTCCCCTGTCTCTTCGACGGGAATAGAAACTCGCTCCGCTTTTTCTATAACTTGGTTAATGGTTTTGGCTAAAGGCGCGTAGAAATCACTAACCACTTTGTGCCATTCTTTCTCACCTCGAGCAATACGGTCTAAATCTTCTTCCATTTCGGCAGTAAAATCGTAGTCCATAAACGTGGTGAAGTTGGTCACTAAAAAGTCGCTGACGGTCAAACCCACTGCAGTTGCTGTAAAACGCTTTTCAAGTCGCTCAACATACCCGCGATCCACAATCACTGAAATAATTGAGGCATAAGTACTAGGTCGGCCAATGCCTCGTTTTTCTAGTTCTTTGACTAAGGAAGCATCATTATAACGAGCTGGTGGTTGAGTAAATTTCTGAGCGCTATTCAAGTCAACAAACTCTAATTTTTGATCTTTAGTGACTGCAGGTAGAATCACATCTTCTTGAGAACTAAAGAGTTTCATCCACCCATCAAAACGCAAAACTGATCCTGAAGTTCTCAAGGTGTAGTGGGTGGCATTTTGGGCAGTAGCATCAATGGTAATTGCGGTTTGATCATAGACAGCACTGCACATTTGAGAAGCCAAAAACCGGCGCCAAATTAAGTCATACAGTTTGGCATGACGACCTTCAAAACGAGGATGTTTTTGAGTCATTTGCTCTGGTGTTAAATGGGCTTCTGTCACACGGACGGCTTCGTGAGCCTCTTGGGCATTTTTGGATTTTTGAGCAAAGTAGCGCGCTTTAGCCGGTACATAACTAGCGCCAAAGTGGCTCCCAATATATTCTCGAGCCATTTCTAAAGAACCACTTGATAGATTAACTGAGTCAGTTCGATGATAGGTAATTAAACCTTCTTCATAGAGTTGCTGAGCCAAGCTCATGGTCTGCTTACTAGTAAAGCCTAAGCGATTGGCAGCTGCTTGTTGCAAAGTTGAGGTAGTAAAAGGCGGTAAACTAGCACGTTCTCGGCTCTTCTGTTCCACATAGTCAACTTGGTAAGCTGCTGTCTGTAAGTCGGTTAGAACTGGATTAACATGGTCAGCCGTAGTCGGTTCATACTTTTTATTACTAACTTCAGTCACCCGAGCAATGAGTAATTGGGCATTAACCGGTTCTTTGCTGGTCAAAATATCTTTGAGTACTAGCTTAAGTGCCGTATTCAGGTCGGTGTTGAGCAGTACATCAACTTCCCAATACTCTTCCGCAATAAAACTGGCAATTTCTCGTTCTCGTTCGGCAATTAACCGCAAAGCAACTGATTGAACTCTACCAGCAGATAAACCACGTCTAATTTTTTTCCAGAGAACTGGTGAAACTTGGTAACCTACTAAACGGTCCACTACCCGGCGAGCTTGCTGTGCATTGACCAACTCAAAGCTAATTTGAGCTGGTGTATTAATCGCCTCTAAAACAGCAGTTTTAGTAATTTCATGAAAAGTAGAGCGATGAAATTTCGAGTCCTCTAGTTTTTTCTTGCCATTTTTAAGGAGTTCGTAAATATGCCAAGCAATTGCTTCACCTTCTCGGTCAGGGTCAGTTGCTAGATAAATTTGATCAGCTTTTTGAGCCAGGTCAGTCAAAGTTTTGACGACGGCTTTCTTATCATCAGCTACTTCATAGGTAGGTTCAAAGTTGTTCTCTAAATCAATTCCCAACTTATTTTTTGGTAAATCTCGAACATGGCCAACAGAAGCTTGAACCACAAAATCATGGCCAAGATACTCTGAAAGTTTTCTGGCTTTTGTAGGTGATTCAACAATAACTAGGTTCATAGTTTTACTTCCAAGGCCTGGTGGCGCAAGCTTATATTGTACACACACTTAGCAAATAGGAGGTTACTGGGTTACAGACCAGATCTCCCCATCCCGACTAATTTGGCCATTTAACTCGAGGAATGTCAACTCACTTAAGAGTTTTGAGATTGGTAATTGTAGATCATCTGCCAACTGACTAACACTTTGTGAAGTACTAGCTAAAGCCTTTAAAATTATTGGTTGCAGTTGAGTTCTACCCTCAGAATCACTAGTAAGACTTTGACTAGAACTGCTACTCAGCACTTCTCTTCCCAAATCTCTGATGATTTCTTCACCAGAGCTGACGCACAGCGCTCCCATATTGATTAAGGCTTTCGTGCCATCACAAAAAGGATTAGTAATTGGTCCAGGAACCGCATATATTGATCGACCATACTCAGCTGCATATTCCGCTGTAATGTGACTACCGCTTTGGGCTGCAGCTTCTGTCACTAAAACTCCTACTGCCATGCCCGCAATTAAGCGATTACGCCGCGGGAACAAACCAGGTTTAGGCGCCACATGCGGCGCATATTCAGTCACAAAAGTTTGGCCTTGCTCTAATAAATGATCAAATAAAGACTGGTGTGACCTGGGGAACATGTGATCAAAACCATAACCCAAAACCCCAATCGTTTTTCCGCCATTCTGATGAGTGATTTGATGCGCTAAGGTATCAACGCCATACATAAAACCTGAGACGATGCCTAAACCTGAATGTACAACTTCCCGCGTAAGTTTAGTCGTTACCAACTTCCCATAACTCGTCATGTGTCGTGTTCCTACTATGGCTAGTAAAGGTTGCTGGAAAAGTTTTAGGTCACCTTTAACAAATAGGATCGGGGGCGGATCAAAAATTTCTTGCAACAAACTTGGATATTCTTGAGCTTCACGACTGAGAACTGTAATCTTTTTTTCTGCTAAGAGCTGACTATAATTGGCGGGTGTGTAACGCTGCTGGAAGTTTTTGACTGCCTCGGCTTGAGCTTCACTTAAACCCCAAGGCACAGGCCGCTTGGACAAATCTGACCAGAGTTTTGGCCATGAAAGCTGTCGTTGAGTCTGAAGTTTGAGCAAACGTTGAAACGTGATCCAACCAATTCCTTCAATTGCCCACAAAGCTGTCCAATATCGAAGTTGAGTCTCTGACATGGCGTCAGTTTAGAGGCTGTGGATGACAAAAAGTGTGACAAATCTATTCACCTTCACCAACTATAGTTTGATTTAGTTCTACTGGATCACCCATCATCCAATCGATAATGTATTTAATAACTGGCGAAGCGTCCCGTGAGCCTTCTTTAAAAGGTTGTGTTTCATCACTTTCAACTAATGAAACAAAGACTAAATTTTGAGGCAAAGGGTTTTGGGCAACTGACTGTAACCACAACTGGCGTAGGGCAGTCAGATCGGTTTGCTCGGTAATCACTCCTTGGTGTGGCTGATTTAGGGTAAGGTTGGTAGGTGCGGCTAATTGGTTTGGATCAATGTGAACTGCAGCCGCGAACCACCCATGGGTGCGCCGTCTGTCCTGTGCATCAGCTGCTCCAAACTCGGCGGTTCCGGTTTTACAGGCTATAGCACCTCTAGCTAAATCTTCACTGACTGAAACATCGGGCTGACGAAGAGTGGCATTGTAAGGAAAGAAAGGATATGCAGTTCCTCCATTTGAACAAGCATCTAGCATCCCTTTTAAAACCAGTTCTAAGTTCTCATCTTTAAAACTTAACTCAGTGCATTGACGAGTCTTACCATTAACTAAACTTGGTTGACAAACACTGCCATTATTCACAATGGCTTGCGTCATTTGAGCGACTTGTAAAGGTGAAACTAAGACATCTCCCTGACCAATCCCAAAGTGGTACGTGTTCCCTAAATACCATCTTTCTCCAACTTTATTTTCTTTCCAAGCTGGCGTAGGAACTAAGCCTTCAGCTTGAGGTCTTAACTCTACTGAGGTGACAGTACCCAATCCCACCATTTTGGCCATGGTGGCCAAAGCATCAGGACCCACCCATTCTGCGACTTTATAAAAGAAAATATCATTACTGCGCGAAAGCGCTTTTGTGACGTTGACCTCACCTTCAGTCCGGCCATATTGGCGATAATACCAATTTCCATACTCATACTCTCCTACTCTCAACACACCTTCATCATTAACTGTGGTAGTAGCATCAATTTTGCCATTTTCTAAACCGGCCAAAGCCGTCACCATTTTAAATACAGACCCCGGTGGATACAAACCATTTATAGCTCGATTAAAAAACACTTGGCTTTCATCATTAAACATCGCCGAAACTTGCTGCTGACGTTGAGACTCTGCAGCTGGGTTTTGAGCAGTTTTAGTTATAAGATTGGCGTCATAACTTGGTGAACTGACGAGTGATAAGACCTCGCCGCTCTGGGCATCTAAAACTACCACTGCCCCTTTCTGATTTTTTAAAGCCCGGTAAGCAACTTCGGAAATATACGGATCCAAAGTTGTAACAATATTTTTTCCAGATACTGCATCAATCTCACTTATTTTCTTTTGCCGTCTACCTAAGGCATCAATTTCATACTCAGCTTTACCATCTAAACCGCGCAGACCAATATTTTGACTTAACTCCAACCCTAACTTCCCCACTTGATCACTCAATAATAATGTCTCATCGCGCTTTAAATTTTCAGCCGTAACTGAGCCTACAAAACCCAAGACGTGTGAGAGTGAGAAAGGAAAACGATAAAGTCTTTCCAAAGTAGTTACTACAGAACCACTATCGGTAGCCATTAACGCTAAAGCTTCATCACGGGTAATGGCAACTTTGGAATAATAAATTCTCTCTGGATTGATAATTTGATAGTAACGACGCGTATTCCAAACCATGGTTTTGCCATATCGATCGCTCAAAACCCCTCGCTCGGAACTGAGCGGCAAAGTAAAGAAACGATTGTCGTCTGCTTGCAATCTGAAACTGGCTCCATTGAGTAACTGAATGTCAAAAATTCTCCCCAATAGAAGAGTAAAAAAACTACAGCACACCGCTAGAAAAATTGACCATCTTAACTTCATAACCTTATTTAAGTCTGACCTTTAAGACTGGTAATAAAACTGTTACGAGCCGCAGTTTCTGGAATAAAGATGAGTATGCGTGTAACCACCACTAGAACTCCGATACTAACGCCCAATAACAGAAAGGTGGTGCTCGTAACTGTGAATTGAATGAGTAGCCCTAATAACCCGACTCCGATCATGCCCACTAGCGCTAACTTGAGTGTGGCATTTTTTAAAACCGAGCCAGTTGCCTGCCAGACACCAAATAAAAGCAAAAGTAACAATACCCCTCCGGCTAAAGGAAAACCATATAAAGATGCTAATAAAACTCCCATCAAAAGTAGCCAAATTTGGCGGTACCAGCGACCTAAGAAGGTAGTAAATAACGTGACTAATGCCAAAAAAACTAACGGTAGACCATAGGCCTGTTCAAGACTAAGAATTAAAGTTGCGAGTAATAAATATGCTAAAAAAAGCAAAATATTTCTAATCATATTTTATCTAATTTCCAGTAACGACGTTTCATAAAAAGACACAATTTGTTCGATGATTAATGTCTGAACAGCAGAAGTTGGCTCTGCTTTAACTTCTGCCACCGTCCCAATTAGAATGTTGGGTGCAATTCCATCTTGACCCTGAGTCACAACTCGTTGACCAACAACAATATTTTGTTCAATCGGAACTTCCATCATCACTACACGTTGTCCATTACCTTTGACAATCCCAGTCACACCCGTTTCAGTTTTGGCTAACAGGTGCGGAGCATGATCTTGTTGTAATAATGCCACATGCGCTTGATTGAAAGAGACATCTGTTACCACCCCGATTAAAATATCAGATAAAATTACCATCATGCCGCTCGTAATGCCCTGATCACTTCCGGCCGCAATCAGTGGTTTTCCATATGACAAAATGGGCGTGGTCAATACACGATTGGCAGCGACTGAAGTCCCTTTCGTTAAGAGCGCTTTGAGCACTTCATTTTCTTGTCTTAACTGTTCAACTTCAACCACTTGAGCCAAAGCTTGAGCATACTTTGCTTCCAAATCCCGCACCCGTCGTTGAGTGTTATTTAAAGTTTGCAACTCAATAAAAGGACTGGCGACAGTCGTCGATATGGTGTTGAAACGCAGCGTCCAAAAATGCCACCAACCCTCACCAGCATTTCTCAATGGCTGAGCCATTCCGACAAACTCACTTAACATTAAAATACTTATCATGAGCGCCAAAAAACCCCACTCTCTCAGTAATTGAGTTCTGGGTGCCAGATAGCTGGAGATAAAGACATTTTTAACCATAGATGGTTCAGATGATGTGTGTTACTTGTCGGTCTCAGCCAAGCCCCAAACCACATCAAGCTCAGGTTGTTCGGCTAACAGGCAGCGCGTCTGTAAATTAGTTTGTAGATATTCAGACAAACCACTAACTAAACTTCCCCCTCCCGTTAAGTACAAACCTTGTTCCATCAGAGCACGGGAAGTTTCTGATGACAAATTAGCCAAAAATTGCTGAAGTACAGGCAATAATTCACCAGCTAGTGCCGCAAAGCGTTCTTCAAGTTGTCGACGCTCTAAATAGACAACTTTGGGTTCGTGCGTAATTACATCACTGGCGCGGATGGTGCTTTTAGCCGCTTTACTAGCGCCTTGATCTAACGCTAAGCGAAGCGTCCGCTGTTGCGTTTTAACGGCTTCTGCTGCCGCTTGACTGAGTACAGCTTGGTATTGACTACGTAACAAATCTTGCAGTTCTAATGTAAATTGCTGACCACCAAAATCAATACTCTTCGAGCTCACTAGTTCTTCTCCCACAAACGCCCCTATTTCTGTAGTCTGATCACCCACATCTAAAACCCAAGCCACCTCTTTACCTTGAGCCCGAGCATGAGTGTAGATAGCTTGACTCTTTTTAACCAATCTGAGACGCTGAAAACCACCTTCATGCAACACATTTTTCCAGGTTTGAATTTCCACCGGTGAGAGTGAAGACGATACCCCAATTACACCTGAAATGTTTAAGACAAACGGCAACTCGAGTTGTTCTAAGACCATTTTCTGCAAGGCTCGTAAATATTGCAAGGTAATTTGAATTTCACTGACTTTGCCATTACGAATTGGAAATAGAGTTTCCATATGATTGGGAGTTTTTCCCATCGCTAACCATGCTTTTTGACCTATCTCTACCACTGTTTGAGTTGGGGTGTGAAAGGTAACGCAGGTTGGTTGATGCCAAATCAATTTACTTTTATATACTACTCGAGTGTAGCGACTGCCTACGTCAATAGAAAAACGAGCATTGAGGAAACGTTCTAGTTTAGATAGTTGATCTAACCATCCCCGGTTCTTTTTCATACTTACCAGTCTACGACAGGCAGAGCTCAAAACAAGTAACAAGACTTGAAGGAAAATATGTTATGCAACCAAAAAACTAGGCCTTAGACTTCTAAATCGTTTAGAACTTCCGCAGCTTCGCGCCATTTTTCGTCTCTAATCATGTCGGCAGCTTTTTCGATGGTCTCCAATTGACTTTGATCTTGGGCAAAAACTTCGCGCATTGAGATTAATCGTTCATCAAACATCTCTTGTTTCAAATCTAAAGCTTTTTCTAACATCACTTCTTCAAGATCGGGAATCAATTTTTCTAAATAGACCACAATCGCTTCTTGCTTATCCAAATCAGTTTCATAACTCTTGGCCATAATTTGTTTTAGTTCTGTCAGTTCGTTTTCAGTGACTAATAAGCTGACGTCATTTTCCAAAAAATCTTCCCAAATCACTTGCTGTAACTCATCTAAGAAATCTTCTTTTTCTTGATCAGAAATTTTTTCAACACCTAGTAAGAAAAAGATGTTTTGATCTTCAAGACTTTGGGAAGTGGCGCCCAAAGTAGTGGGAGCAGCTTCGGCTGATGAAGAAGCTTGTGGTTCAATTGCGGGTGGCGTAACGGGAGCCGATAGTGCCAGTGCTTGATTGTCATCAACTTGATACGTTGGTGGTGCTGCACTTGGCTCATTAGCAGGCGCAACTGGAGTTGGCGCAGCTTGTGGAGGGGAATACGTATCAACGTACGAAGTGTTAAGGGGGTTGTTAGAATCAGACATAATAGATCTCCTCAGTTTTACCACTATACCAAAAAACCTATGTCCATGGGAATACGAAAAAGATCCGAAAATACTGGCCAGCCATTCTGGACCTGCTTTCTTTCTGGTTTTTTATTTTCTGCCAGATGTAGTAAACTTAGCCCATGGTGGCCTCACGTTCTCAAACTAAACTTTCTCCCCCAACTTCAGTGACAATAGCCAGCAAACTACAGACTGCTATTGTCTGGGTTTTTAGTATTTTACTTTTGGTGGTGCCTTTCTTTTTTATCTGGGTCAATGAAGAATTATTTGAATTTAATAAAATGCTTTTAACGTATGCTTTAACCACTATCATCACTGGTCTTTGGGCCAGCCGCATGATTTTAGAAGAACGTTGGCTGATTAAAAAAACCCCTTTCGACATCCCTTTGTTATTATTTTTGACTAGCCAAATTATCTCCACGCTGTTATCAATTCACCCTCGAACCTCATTTTTGGGCTACTACACTCGTTTCCATGGCGGTTTACTTTCCACAGTTACCTACATTGCTCTTTACTATGCTTTTGTAAATAATGTCGAAAAAAGACACCTGAAAAACATCATCATGACAGCTTTGATAGCTGGAATTGGCGTGTCCCTCTATGCCATACCGGAACATTTTGGTGCCTCACCTAGTTGTTTACTAATCAATGGGCAATGGGACGTCAGCTGTTGGGTGCAAGATGTTCAGAACCGCGTCTTTGGCACTTTTGGCCAGCCTAACTGGTTAGCCGCCTATGCCATAACTCTGTTGCCTTTAGGCATAGTTTTTAGCGGTGTGTCTTTGGCTGCTCACCAACCACCACTTAAAAGACTTACCCCTGCCCGATTTATAGTGGGATTGACTGCTGTGACAACGTTGTTTGCCACCTTGTTGTTTACTAAATCTCGGTCAGGCATATTAGGGTTGGGAGTTGGATTGCTGAGTTTAGTTGGACTTTTTACATTAAATATTGCGAATGTAAAAAGGTTGATGAAAAAATCTAAATATATATATTTGAGTATTTTTATTACTCTAATAAGTTCACAACTAGTGCTTTATTTTGGCACACCTTTCTCGCCTTCGATCTCACAGTTAATAGCTCAGACATCTACTTCTGTTTCCAGTGAAACTGGTGCCCAGCCAATCGCTAATCGCTTGGAAAATGGCGGTACCGAATCAGGTGAAATTAGGAAAATTGTCTGGGAAGGCGCTCTCAAGATTTGGCAGCGCTATCCGATGTTTGGCTCAGGTGTTGAAACTTTTGCCTATTCGTATTACCAAGATCGACCAGCTGCTCATAATTTGGTTTCGGAATGGGATTTTTTATATAACAAAGCACATAACGAATTTCTCAATTTTTTGGCCACCACCGGGATGGTAGGTTTTGCGACATACTGCTTGCTCATAGGTTGGTTTGGTGTTTGGACAGTCAAACAAATACTCAGTAAAAACAATCAGATTACAACTTCAGACAAAGCTTTTTTGGCGGCATTGACCAGTGGCTTACTGGCTTTGAGTGTTTCAAATTTCTTTGGTTTTTCCACGGTTATGGTCAGCATTTTATTGTTCATGTATTTAGCATGGGCGGCCAAAATCCATGATCAAAACTCAGCTTTTGTGCTGCCTTTCAAACTGCCAGCATTATTTCAGTGGTTTAAAACAGCTCACGGCAAAAAATTGAGCTTAGGTCTGGTGCTCGTTGCCGCAGTTTGGGGTTTAGGCACCATTGGCAACTGGTGGTTAGCCGACTATGACTACACTCAGGGTAAAAGTTTATTAAGTGCTGGCCAAACATCTAGCGGTTTAGATCATTTGCAAACTGCGAGCCGCCGTATGCCGCATGAAGCTCTTTTTTTTGACGAACTTTCCATCACATACGCCCAATTAGCTGCCGTTTATAATCAAGAGGAAGATAAAAGCTTTGTACCTGGCTTAGTTAAAGCCGCTATTTTAAGTAGTGATAAAACGTTGGAACTTAATAATCGCCACCTCAATTTTTATAAAAATCGGGCGCGAGTTTTCATTGTTTTATCTGAAGTTGATCTCAGCTATTTAACTCAAGCTGAGCAAGCGTTGGCAGATGCTATCATTCGCGCCCCGACTGATGCCAAGCTCCTGTATAATCTGGCCTTAGTTCAGGCTGCCGCTGGTAAGACTCCAGCTGCCATTGAGAACTTAGAAAAAACAGTTACGCTCAAGTCTAATTATGAAGCTGCTTACTTAGAGTTAGGTAATCAAATGGTTGGTACAGGGAACTTTACTGGAGCACAACAACAATATCAATATGTTTTAACCAACATTTCCAGTGATAACCCCACGGCTCTGGAACAACTAAAAGTGATCGCTGCTAGTGTCGGCGCCCAGCTACTCAAGAAAAAATAATATGTCCATAATTACTGTTCCCCACCCCAGCCTTCGGCTGACTGCTCAACCAATTACGATTTTAGACAAAAAAAACAACTTGCTCTTAAAAGAGTTGGAAGCCACGCTTCGATCTCAAAAAAATCCCGCCGGTGTGGGTTTGGCGGCTCCCCAAATTGACGTTAATAAACGCGTCTTTGCCACCTTTTTGTCTCGGGATAAAGCTGATGAAAATGCGCCGGGAATCATGCGCTTATTCTTAAACCCGGAAGTTGTTGATCATGACGAAGAGTTAACTTTTGGCCCTGATCCTGAGAATGAAATTTTAGAAGGCTGTCTTTCTATCCCTGATTTATATGGTCCAGTGCCACGTTGGCCGCGTTTGAAGTTAGCCTTTCAAGTCGTTGAGAACGGCGCATTAGTCTTAAAGGAAGAAACATTTGTCCAGTTCCACGCCCGGATTATTCAACACGAATTTGACCACTTGGATGGGGTACTTTTTACCGACTACAGTCTTAAATATGACCTGCCGGTTTATCATAGTCCGCCTCGGAGCAGCAAACTAACCGAAGTTGATAAACGGTTGCTCGAAAGTTTCTAAGTCTATGACCAAAACTAAAGTTATTTTTTGTGGATCTTTTTTAGAGTACTCAAGTTGGATTTTGACAGCTCTCATCACCAGTTCTGAGGTGGAGATTATCGGTGTCCTTACAACGCCTAGCCATCTCAACCAAAAAACCAACCAAGTAGTAAAAAATCCGGTCCAAGTAGTAGCTGAAACTCACAATCTACCGGTTTTTACGCCCACCGAAATTGCTGATACCACTTTGCCAGAAATTGAAGAAACTGTTGGGAAACCTGAGCTTCTGATCACTGCCGGTTACGGCAAATTACTGCCTCCTACTTGGTTAAGTTGGCCCACGATTGCGGCTCTCAACTTGCACTTTAGTTTGCTTCCCAAATTCCGGGGCGCAAATCCCGCGGAATGGGCGTTCCTGCTAAATGAAAAAATCACTGGTGTGACGTTAATTGAGATGAGTCCTGAGTTTGACACTGGCAAAATGGTTGCGAGTGCCAGCCTCAACATCAAAGCTGAAGATACTCGGGAGACGCTTTATGCTCAGCTTTACCACTTAGGTGCTGAAAAACTAGCTACCATGGTGAGTAGATATGTGGCCTTTCGCCAAGATCAGTCACTTGAAAGTGCCGATTCTCAGATCACTTGGTATCTACCTCCACAGTCACAGCCACCCAGCCCGACGCCCTATGCCAACCGCTTCCAGCGCGATGATGGATTTGTGACTTGGTCTGGTTTACAGAGTGTGTTTGAGGGAAAAACGGCTCCGATTGGTGATTTTTCTCAGTTACTACAAAAAGCTCTCAAGTCTGGTCAGTTGGCGGCAGAGGCAGCTTTTGTGGAACGAGCCATCAGAGCTTTGAGAGGCTTTCCTTCACTTTGGACTTTAATTCCTACCACCAAAGGCCCCAAACGCTTGAAGCTCCTAAGTAGCCACCTAGAAAACCAACGCTTAGTCCTAGACGAAGTCCATGTTGAAGGCAAATCGCCCTCCCAATGGAGTCAGGTCAAGAATATTCTCCAAGAGACCACTTAAAGTAAGTAGCTTAAAATTCCATTAAAACCTTAATGGAGTGGAAAAGAGGCAAAAAGAGAAAAAATTACTCAGCTTTTTTGTAGTGAGTAGTAACACCAGCGCGGCGCAGCTCTCGAATCACTCGAGCTGG
>Ga0163154_10000525_pt1 | contig 59079 bp, 51 predicted proteins | sample OliLakLV19MP9P1_FD_148649 | JGI IMG/M metagenome (GOLD analysis project Ga0163154, IMG submission 148649) | Freshwater microbial mat bacterial communities from Lake Vanda, McMurdo Dry Valleys, Antarctica - Oligotrophic Lake LV.19.MP9.P1 | ecosystem: Environmental > Aquatic > Freshwater > Lake >...
TAGCGTACCTCAGTATTAAGCCGGCTTACCCGAGAGATATAATTAGCTCGGGTAAGCCGGCTTAATACTGAGGTACGCTATGCCAGATAAAGACGTATTCTTTGCGAATTCATTTGATGTAGTAGCCGCATATGAGCGCGGATTCATCGGCGCGTACTGTGATCCTGACGCTATAGCCTCGTTATGTGATCAGATAAAAGCTAGCGGCGGCAATGCTTATGGTACAGAAGCTTGTCAGGCCTACGGTCTGGTTGAGAGCGGCGCGGGAAAACTAAGCCTGCCGGTAATGGAGATATTAACGCTATACCCGGATTGCCTACCTGGCGGCGCTCAGGGCCGCGGAGACTGCGTATCGTGGTCTACCCGTAATGCGTGTTTAGGTACCATGTGCTGCGAAATTACGAGCGGTAAACCGGACGCACAAAGTGGTCGACTAGAGGGCGCACCAGAGGTTAGCGATATCGCGCGGGCTAATGGTGTAATAAGTACGGAGGCGATCTACAATTGGCGCGGGAAGAACGGCGACGGCTGGAGCTGTGCGGCCGCAGCCAAAGTAGTGCTGAATGACAGCGGACTATGGTTACGTAAACAATATGCCGAAATAAATGTCGATTTTACCGCATACAGTGCGCGTAATGCCGGTATATATGGCGGGCGAAGACCGCCGGAGGCGTGGCGACAAATCGGCAAGGATAATCTTGTACAGACGGTCACAGAAGTCGAGGGCTACGAGGATCTCCGCGACCTACTCGCTAATGGTTACTGTGTTAGTTCGTGCGGTAGTGAGGGTTTCTCATCGGTCCGAGACGAGAATGGCGTTAGTCGCCGCCGGGGTGGTTGGAACCACGCGGTCGCGTACTTAGGTGTAGATGATCGCGAGAGTACAAAGAAACTTTACGGACAGCCGCTTGTATTAGTCCAGAACTCGTGGGGTGACTGGAATGACGGCCCGCGGCGAATCAGAGACACCGATATCGATATCCCAATCGGCTCATTTTGGGCGCTATGGTCAGATATCTCCAATAGGTATATGATAGCAATCTCGGGCGTTAATGGCTGGCCGCCAAAGAAACTTAAGAATTACGGCGCGAAGGGTAATATCTAAACTTTAACCGTAGGGCACATTATGTATGAATTTCTACTTTGGTTGGCTACATTTTTTGCGCCGGTGGCGCTCCCGCCAACTGGGATTGAAGCGGCGCCGGCGATTACTGCGGATTATATCGGCGTGGTCGCTGCAGAGGCTGCTTATTCTGCGGCACTACCTAAAGCACCTACGATAAAAAAATTGGTACCACAAGCTGATTGCCCTAGATGTAAGGGTAAGGGTAAAGTACCATCTGGCGACGGACAAGGCTGGACTAAATGTCCGGATTGCACACCATGAGAGAGCGAGAACAAAAATGGCAACTGCTACGGGCAAATGTTACACATATCGTGGATTAAAGTTTTACGCAAAAAGCGGATTTATCTGCCTACATGACGAAGAAACTGGCGAATTTTATTCTTTAACTCGTAAAGAATTCCTGGAGCGAGCCGCCGCGCTAAATCAAGAAGCCGCTAAAATGCGGGTAATGAGTGCGACTAGCCCGGCTCAAGCGAAGTGGTTAAGCTCGGACCGCATGGATTTACAGGATGGCGTGGAAATGATGCTGCAATGTACGCAGGACGCCAAAGAGCAGGGCGACCGTATGGATCCAGAGGTTAATGCCTGGTTTACGAAACACAGACCAGATCGAAAAGCCCGTGTATCGTTAAACGGGGCTATTAATTTTAATAGTCAATTACCGGGCGATTTGCCGCTAGGGCGCGTTACTGGTCGGCATTGTTCGCCCGATTTTTCTGTCAATCAGGGGCAATCTGGTAAAAAGAAGCTAATCCTTCCCGGAGACGCTTAAAATGAATCTGACAGAAAAAGACGCATTTAAATTAGGCTTTGCAGCCAGATGCGCCGAAGAGCAGCTAGTCGGCGATAAACTAGAGGCGCGGCTAGAGAAACTGGCCAATCCGCTCGTGAACGTGGTCCCAGATACGACGTCGCCCACCGGCATAGCGCAAAACGTGGTCAGCGGCGGGAAGGCTGTAGTTGACGCCTATAGCGCATTACTTGCTCTTCCGTTTGGGTTATCTATCTTAGGCGGGGCTGCGGGTGGGTTCGGCACGGCTAAATTAGTTGAGCCTACGGTACATGAAGATGAGTACCGCGCAGAAGAATTAGCTAACACGTATAAACTTTACGCGGATAAAGCTAAAGCTAGGTTAAAATCCAGACAATACCGATTACGCGACGGGAATCTATGAATACCAATAAATACCACAATGAACGCGGTGGCGATGAGGCGCATGGCGGTTCGAGTTTATTCTGGCCGGGAACAATAGATGGTTTCCCCGTTAAAAATGATGGCGGCCTTCCACCAGACCTCAAAAAAGAAGAAACAGAAAATTTAGACTTACAGCTGGATTTTAAGAGCAAATTATTTGATTTATCGGATTCGGCGCAAAAGGAAGAATTTGACAATATAAATGATAAAATAGTAAATGGTTGGTACTCGCTCCAGCGTAGGTCAGATCACTGGGATGATGAGAATAAACATTTTCGTGTTTGGCTTGAGTGGGCGCAAATTTACGGCGCATTACCAAAGAAGTAATAATGACTATGAGCACGTATAAGCCTACATACCGCAATAAAATCGCCTGGCCTGATATGAGTTACTACAGCCCAGGCGGGGCGTACGAACAAAGTCAGCGCGCAATCGATACCGCCGCGGCCGACGCCGTCGCATCGGGTCAAAAGAAACTTAATAGCGACATGGCAAATGCATTACTTGCGTACTCAGCTGCGGGCCTCGGCGTTGGATTATCTGGGACAAGGCTGTATCAATTAATAAGTAGTGCTGGAAAGCCAAAACCAAAATATACAAAATTCGGGCCTGGGGCCAAGACACTCGACGATACTGAGAAGTTAGGGGCCGATACTATTCTCGATCAGGTCGGTGCGGCGGTCGCCTCTGTGCCAAGTTTTATACAGAATAAATTCCCAGCCTTGCCTGATATGGGTAGAATGACGGAGAATCAAAAAGCGCTATTCACTCCAGCGCTTCTCGGCAGTACCGCCCTCAGTATGTACGGCGGAAATCGTATAATGGCGGCGCTGGCCGAAGCACGACGAAAAGAAGAATTAGACGACATGGTTGATGACGCTAAAGCCGATTATCGTCGAGCACTTACCGGTAAACGCGCGGCTGCGCTCGACGCGGCATTTGACATATATACAGAGAAGCGCGGTGCGGGGTCTTGGGCTGAGTGGCTCGCAAATAAGACGCTCGACCCAGTGCGTGCCGTGGGCTTATTGCCAGCTTACACTACGGCCGTATTGGGTACTGGTGCGCTCTCCGCAAAAATGACATACGACTGGACACGTGAGCGCGGCAAAGACGTAGCACTAGCCCGGGCGAGAAAAGCCCGAGCCAGGATAAGCGATTCTGCGCCGATATATATGGATCCTGAGCAACTTGTCGCAATTAAAGAGCTAGCGAATAAGCGCCAAAACGCCTAAAGTAATAGCGAGGCGTATATATGGCCGGCATTAATCCAATTAATTCTATTCTTGGTAGCGGAACGGCGCGCGAATTAGGCGACGTTCCCGCATTGCGCAGTAGCATCTTTAACGAAGCGCAGCAGGCGGCTGTCGGTGTAGCGCCATTTGATCCGCAATTCACGCGCGAAGATATATTTGATTCTGTCGCACATCAAGCGCGAAATGTTAAACCAATTCAAAATGATCTATACACACTAAGTCTCGGTGAAGTCGACTATGAGGGGCCTGAGCGATTCAATAAGCGTGAGCATAAGCAAGCCATACTAGAGCACAGATCGTTGGCGCGTAAACTGCGGGGAACCTGGCAACTCACCGACAATAAGACAGGCGAGATGGTCGCCAATAAGCGAGCGACTCTAGCTAATGTGCCGTATATGACCGACTCCGGCACATTCGTGCATAACGGCGTCGAATATTCTCTGGCGCATCAAATGCGTTTACGAGCTGGTGTGTATACGCGCGAAAAAGAAAACGGTGACCTCGAGGCCCACGTTAATGTAATGCCGGGTAAGGGCCGAACGCATCGCTACTTCCTGGATCCGAAGACTGGCATATTTAAAATCAATATAGGCCAAGCGCAAATTCCGCTTATGCCGTTACTTAAAACACTTGGTCTCGGGGACTCGCAGATTCGTGAAGCCTGGGGCAATGACCTAACGGCAGTAAATATCGAAAAGGGCGACGCGGGTTCGTTAGATAAACTTTATCAGCGTTTAGTCTATAAGCCAGATAATAATTTACCGGCAGAAGAGAAACAACAAGCGATTATGAACGAGTTCGCAAAGATGGAGTTAGATGAGGAGGTTACTAAGCGTACGCTAGGGCGCCCCGTGAAGTTCCTTACACCAGACGCTATTCTTGATATCACGAAAAAACTTATAGCCGTAAATCGCCGAGAAGCTGAGCCCGATGATCGCGACAGTATGGCATTTCAGCAGATCCTTGGCCCAGAAGACCTAATCGGCGAGCGCTTTACTAAAGATCGCGCGATGTTGCGGCAGTTACTGTGGAAGGCTACGGCTAAGAAATCATTAGACAGCGTACCGACCGGCGCGTTTAATAAAGCAATTATATCTGCTCTTATTGGCAGCGGTCTTGGCTCATCGTTAGAGGAGATAAATCCTGCAGAGATTTTTGATCATCAAACACGTGTCACAAGACTCGGTGAGGGCGGCATTAGCTCACTAGACGCGGTGCCGCTGGCGAGCCGCGCTGTACAGCCGAGCCATTTCGGGTTTGTGGATTATCTACGCAGCCCAGAGAGCGGCAAGGTCGGCGTAGATATGAGATTTTCGCGTGGGGCCGTAAAGGGTTCAGACGGGAAGATCTATACGCAAGTTAAGAATATGCAAACAGGTAAGTTGGAATACAAATCACCACAAGATATCGCCGATGAAGCTTTGGTGTTCCCAGGCGAGGATGCCACAGACTTACCTAGCGTCGCGGCTATCAAGAACGGCAAGTTAACGTATATTCCGCGTGAAGATGCTAAATATATCATGCCGAACATGGACGCGGGGTTCTCCATGCTGTCGAACATGGTGCCATTAAAATCTACGATGAAGGGCCATCGCGTAATCATGGGTAGCCGAATGTTCACGCAAGCATTACCGCTACGGAATGCAGAATCCCCATTCGTGCAGTCCGCTATAGCAGAAGATCCGAGCAGATCCTACGAAGACGAGATGGGGAAGAAACTCGGCGCTATACACGCGGAAGAGCCGGGTGAAGTACTATCAGTTACGCCAGATGAGATGGTATTACGTAAAAAAGACGGCACGAAACAAGTTATCGACCTCTACAACAATCAGCCATTTAATAGGAAGTCATCGTGGAGTCAGATTCCGCAAGTACAACCTGGCGATATGGTAAAGCCGGGGCAGGTAATCGCGCGATCGAATTTCACGGATGCCAAAGGTACTGCGGCATTAGGTATGAATATGCGCGTTGGTTACTTGCCATTTCGGGGACTTGTGTACGACGACGCTATTGTTATCTCAGAGTCCGCAGCAAAACGGCTAACGTCAGAGCATATGTACCAGCACGAAGCTGAGGCTACTGATGAGACATTTATCGATAAGAAGAAGTTTATCAGTTTGTTTCCGAGTGAGTATGACAAGAAATTACTAGATAATTTCTCAGATGACGGCGTAATTAAGGCGGGGACAGTAGTCAATTACGGCGATCCCCTACTTCTTGTCTCAAAGGCGAATACAACAACATACGGCCAGGTACACCGCGGTCAGCGCTCTAATTTCACGAATGGTGCCGTAACCTGGGAGCATCATAGTCCAGGTATTGTGACAGATATAGGAAAAACAAAACGCGGCAATAGCGTCGTGGTTAAAAACTTCGCCGAGATGGAGGTTGGCGATAAACTAACGGGACGTTTTGGCGACAAAGGTGTTATATCTGGCATCATTCCAGACGCGCAGATGCCGCATGATTCGAAAAATCGGCCGCTAGAAGTATTGATTAGTACGCTGGGCTTAGCTAGTCGTATTAATCCGTCGCAGATTGTGGAGACGGCATTGGGCAAGGTAACTGAACTCACAGGACAGGTCTATAGGATAAAAGACTTCGATTCCGATAACGATCTAGTAGCATTCGCGCAAGCCGAGTTGCAAAAGAATGGCCTACAGGATCTAGACGATGTACGCGATCCAGAAAATGATCGCAAGATTAAAGGCGTACTAACCGGTAATCGATTCTTTATGAAATTGCATCACACGAGTGAGTCAAAGGCGCAAGGGCGGGGTACTGGCGGGTATACCGCAGACGGAGCGCCAGCAAAAGGTGGAGCCTCCGGCAGTAAGAGAATTGGTATGTTGGATTTGGGCGCCCTACTATCCCACGGTGCCGGTAAAGTTATCCGTGATGCCAAGATGGTGCGCGGGCAAGCTAATCCAGAATACTGGTCACAGTTTATGGCTGGCTATGACCCACCACTACCAAAAATCCCGAATGTATACGCGAAATTTGTCGAGCAATTGCGCGGTGCCGGTATTAATACTGTGCGCACTGGTACGAAAACCAATATCATGGCGCTCACCGATAATGATATAGATAATTTAGCCGGGGAGCGTGAGATAGAAAATGCTGAGACTGTAGACTGGAAATCAGGACTACGGCCGAAAGCTGGCGGTTTATTTGACGAGCGGTTAACTGGCGGACATAACGGAAATCGGTGGGCTCGGATCACATTGCCAGAGCCAATGCCTAATCCGGTAATGGAGGATCCGATCAGGCGTACCCTCGGCTTGACAGAAACTAAATTTCGTGACGTACTAGCTGGACGAGATCAGCTAAACGATAAAACTGGACCTGCTGCCATACAATCCGCGCTTGCTGCTATTAATGTACCAAAAGCAATCGAACAAGCTCGGGCGGATATACACTCAGGCCGGCGAACGCTAAGGGACGCCGCTGTCAGACGATTAGCGTTTCTAAAGAGCGCGGAAGCCACAAAAATTCATCCAAAGGATTGGATGCTTACCAAGATGCCGGTCATCCCGCCTATGTTTCGGCCTGTATCGACTATGGGCAATAAAAAGATGCCGATGGTCGCAGATGCGAATTATCTGTACAAAGAATTAATTGACGCTAAATCGGCATTAAAAGCCGCTACGGGCGTGCTCGAGGATGTGGGCGATGAGCGGCTAGGGTTATACGACTCGATGAAGGGTGTGACCGGCCTTGGTGATCCGCAGCAAGCAAAAAACGTTGAACGAAATGTCCGCGGATTTCTCAAGGAAATATTCGGCACATCGCCAAAATACGGCACCATGCAGCGTAAATTATTAAGTACTACAGTAGACTTAGTCGGTAGGGCCGTTATTACGCCTAATCCAGATTTAGATATGGATCACGTAGCACTACCAGAAGATAAGGCGTGGGAGATATACAAACCATTCGTTATCAGGAATCTTGTGCAGCGCGGTTTACCGAGAATGCAGGCGTTAAAAGCATTTGAGGACCGCAATACCGCCGCAAGTAGTGTTTTGCAGCAACAAATGGATTCGCGACCAATTATTATCAATCGCGCGCCTGTTTTGCATCGATATGGTATGATGGCGTTTTATCCGCGATTAACGAAGAATAAGACCATGGAGGTCAGCCCACTAGTAACAAAAGGCTTCAACGCAGATTTTGACGGTGATGCGATGCAGTTTCATGTACCAAGTACAGATGACGCCGCGAAGGAAGCAATCGATAAAATGTTACCGAGTAAGAATTTATTTTCGATATCGGCCTTCAAGGGGCATTTCAAGCCGGAAGCCGAATTGAGCGCCGGGCTGTATGTGGCATCAAATCGCATAAATAAGAAATCACCGCCAAAAGTATTCAGAAATACAAGTGACGCTATGGCCGCTTACCGTAGGGGCGAGATTGACGTCGACACGCAGGTCCACATTGTAGAGAATTAGTCCGCAAGTATAGGAGTCCAATATGCGCGATACTGTTAATCCAGAGCTGCTGCGAATGGCGCGAGCACAATTTGCGGGCAACATGCAAAAATCGGCTATAGTGCCGCCGGGGGGTGGTATGGATCCGGCTATGGGTGGGGCGCCTATGGGCGGCGCTCTGGCTCCTGGTGGTATGAACCCAAGTATGATGCCACCACCGCAGGGCGCGCCAGCGCCTGATATGAGCATGGGCGCTGATCAGGCCGCAATGACGGCCATGGCGCCACCAGCGCCCGCACCAGCACCAGCGCCCGCCGCGCCGGCACAGCAAAAACTTAAGCCAGAACAGATGATGCAGATGATCGATTATCGTATGTATAATATGCAGCAACAGCTCACGGCGATCATGAACACGCTCGGTGTGCAACTCCCGCCGGAGGCTATTGTATTACCACCGGGCTCAACAAGCGCTCCTCCTGCCGAATCTGCGCTACCGGGTGCCGCTGGTGATCCAGCCATGGCCGGCGGGGGAGCTACAGCGCCACAAGGTCAGCCGCCAGCGCCAGAGGGCGGTGGCGTATATGCGGGAGCGGATCCGGCGCAAACTGGCGGCGCGGTACAGCCGATCCAACCTACCAAGGCCGCGCATTGGTGGGAAAATTCACGACCGCCAACTCCAGTAGATCTACAGTCAGCTGCGGCGGCCGCTATGGCACTATACAATAGCCGAGCCAAGTATGCTGATTAAAGCACTTAATAAATTACAACCGATAATACAGGAAGTGCAGAGCATTATCCTGGAAGACGGGCGAGGTAATGCTGTGTATGTAGCGGCACAGGTGGGCGGGGCAATCGTAGCAGCGCAGGCGGGAGACAGCGATTTTGATGCACTGCTAAGGGCCTCCGGCGCAGATAAACTGACAATCGTGAATAACTTTACACCCAAATCAGCCGATGAAATGAAAAGGTTATTGTGACGTGCTTAAAACAACGTTCGGCCAGTTATTTATCAATCAGGCACTCCCAGAAGACATGCGCGACTATAATCGCGTTATGACCAAGAAAAATATGGTTGCGCTTGCTACTGCGCTTGCGGATAAGCACCCAGACCAGTATCGCGATATTATGAAGCGCGTAATGGATGTGGCCCAGGACACCGCGTATACCACAAACGGATTGTCGATGGGATTGGCCTCAATACGTACCGCCCCGAGCGCAATTGAAATACAGCGCGACGTTAAAAAACAATTACGCGGAATTCTAGCAAATAAGCGATTGGACGATAAATCCCGTAATTTGAAGATCCTGGAGCTAACCTCGGATGCGCAGACCAAATTAATTGATGCAGTGTATAAAGCTGCAGAAGCTGATGATAATCCGTTATTCCATCAAGTTAGCGGCGGAATTAAAGGTAATAAATATCAACTAAATAGTTTACTCGGCGCCGACATGCAGTATGTTGATCACAGGAACGATCCAATCCCTATTCCTGTTATGCGCAACTATAGTCAGGGTCTTCGTCCTGTTGAGTATTTTGCGGGCGCATTCGGAACGCGCAAGGGCCTGATCGATCTAAAGGCCTCGACGAGCGATGCTGGCTTTTATGCGAAGCAGTTAAGTCAAATGACGCACAGACTGCTTGTGACGGCAGATGACGAGGATGAGGATGAGGATGACGATGACGCCGTACATCGCCGCTCTACAGCGGAATTTCGCGGGTACCCGACGGATGTCGATGACGTGGATAACGAGGGCGCACTACTGGCTCGCACGGCTGGTCCGTTTAAGCGCAATACCGTACTAACACCAAAAATCCTAAAGCAGCTCAAAGAGAGCGGTATAAACGATATTTTGGTGCGTAGTCCAATTGTAGGCGGGCCAGCTGATGGTGGTGTATTCGCTAAAGACGTGGGTGTTCGCGAGAAGGCGCGTATGGCGCCAATAGGCGATTATGTCGGATTGGCCGCCGCGAGCGCGATTGCCGAACCAATTACACAAAGTCAGATATCATCTAAGCACTCAGGCGGAGTTGGCGGGGCTGGCGCTATTGCGGGCTTTAGCGCGCTTAACGCCTTAGTACAGGTACCGGAAAAATATCCGGACGGAGCAACACACGCAGAACTAGACGGTATAGTTCAGGAAATTAGGCCGGCGCCACAAGGCGGGCACTATATTGCCATCAACGGAACAAGCCACTATATTCCGACTAACATGCCGGTAACTGTCAAAAAGGGCGATAGCGTTGAGGCTGGTGACGTCCTATCAGAGGGTATGCCTAGTCCGGCGCAAATTGTTAAATACAAAGGTGTAGGCGAGGGGCGTAAGTATTTCGTCGGCGCGATGCGGCAGGTATTACAAAATACAGGCATTAACGCTAATCGCAGAAATATCGAATTATTGGCCCGCGGTGTAATAGATCATGTACGTATGACCGACGAGTATGGCGACCATATCCCAGACGATGTCGTACAGTACTCGGCTATCGAGCGTAATTGGCGCCCGCGTCCGGGATCGGCGAGTGGCAATCCGAAAAGTTTTGTAGGCCACTATCTGGAGCGGCCTGTGTTACATTACTCTATTGGCACAAAAATCGGTAAGTCCGTACTCGATAATTTAAATAAATACAGCATAAATACAGTGGAGGCCCATAAGACACCACCACCCTTTGAGCCCGAAATGGTACGAGGTATGGCTAGCATTGCTAATGATCCGGATTGGATGACCAGATTAATGGGCTCGTACCAGCAGAAAAGTACACTAAATGCCGCGCAACGAGGTGCTGTAAGCGATACCTCAGGTAGTAGTTTTGTACCGACATTAGCGCGTGGAGAAACGTTCGGCGTTGGCGGCATGACAAGCGGCATGACAAGCGGCTGGGACCCAAACACGAAATAGGCTGGATTATTCAGCTAAATACAGGTAAATTATTAATATGTAGCGAGCGCATTTAATGCCGCATGGAGGTGGCCGTGAATATTCGAAAAAGTAAACAGCCAGCGTGGAAAACAAAATTAGCAGCCTTAAACGCATTTGCGCGTACAGGCGTAAAATCAGCCGGCCTGGGCGGGCGCGGAGACGACGTGGCCTTCGAGCAGGCATTCAGCAATCTAGCGCACTCGTATCTACAGGATAAGGCGCCTGGATTACTTGAGCACGAAATTGGTTTCCAGATGCTGGATCGCAATTCTGAGAATACCAAGGCTGTGGGTGTATTCGGATTCAAGGTTGGGGATCTGTGGTTGTATGCGCCTATGTTCTTTCTAAAGGGCGACTTAAAGGGCCACGAACTGCTGTACCTTAAAGATCAAGATATGTTCGTGCCATTGAAGGAAAATTGGGTTAATTACCTAGTAAACCGAAAGCCTACCGGAATCGGCGGCGGGGTCAGTAAAGATACTGCGCGACTAGGCGGGCGGGAGCCTGATTTCAGCCAACTGTCCCGATCCCCAGCAAAGTTCGCGGCGGTGGATACGACGCTAAAGGACATGGTTGATGCTGTGCTGCCATCCCTCGCTAAAATGGCTACGGCGAATACCGCAAAAACGTTCGCCGAGCTGGGGGACGCGCTTAATTTAGCTACATTCCTCAAACAAGCTGGGTTACAGACAATTAGCGCGCTTGTGGACGCCTGCCAGCGCGCGCCCGACCTGGCGGCTGCGTTTGACGAATTCCACGGCCTTGCTGTAATCAAAGAAGCTATCGACCTAGCCCACGCCAGAGGGCGGGCAGCACTAACTAAGGCCGGTAGCGTATTATCCGACGCGCCCGATAAGCCAAAGGCTATGAGCACTTTGCGCGTAATTTGTCATGACCTTACTATCCAGACAGCCCCGCCGCATGATATTACCGAAGAGGAGCAGGAGAAGCTTCTTGAGGATGGTGTGCTCATTTCCGACAAGCGGGATAGAGATAACGTATCAGTGGCGTATAACGTGCAATCAACTAAGAAATTCTTCAATCCATCTGAGAGCGGTTTATACGACATCTTAGTTAAACCGAGCGAGCTAGAGCGCGTATACGTTGCAATCCACCCACAGGGGCCCGGGGCTCGCGCAGATTTCGCAACTATCGTGTGCCTGGACGGGGCACGAGATTGGGTAAATGTGTCAGCCAGTTCTGTATTCGCTATGGCCCGCGTCGAGGGTGACGAATTCACCGAATGGTTCGATAAGTTGCCCGACGCGGATAAATTGCCTAATAAATCTGAGTATATGGCTATTAACGCGAATGGCGATAGTACGGTACCATTCTGCAAACTAACCGAGTATGGCTCTAATGAATTTGGCACAACATCGTATGAAATTAGACCCGACACGTACGGCGGAGATGGTGTAGGCCGCTCCTGCTGCCGTAATTCGACGGATACGTTAGCGTATAACTCGTGGCGCGATGGGGCGCGTATTCATTTGAACGGCAAGCGTGGGTCTAAATTACGCGCATCAGGCGGTGACATTTTTGTTCCGGCTGGATTTAAGTTGTTACGTGTAGGCGCTAATGACTATGCGTCGAGTGGCGGGCTGGGGCTTATGTCGTGGAGCGCGTGTGAGAAACCACAAGAGCGGCCAGAGTTTAGGTTAGGCACTCTGCTTGATGTTCAGAATATGTTAATGAATAAAACCGCATCGTTAGAGGTGCGGCACAACGGCACAGAAGTAGAACTATACACATCGTCAGTAGCCCACCAGCGTAGCGCACGAGAAATAAACCTAACTGAAAAGAGTGCGGTAATCTCGCTTGTCGCTAATCACGGGCTGCGCGAAGTAGCAGCGCGGGAGATAATCAAACAAGCTGCGTCGCTGCGTAAATTTAACTGTCGCATTAAGTACGCTGGACCGTACGGTCCGCCAATGATGATAGAAGACGGGCCGAGTGCGCCGGCAATGCCAGAACCCGTAATGGGCGGAGAAAGCATTATGAACAGCAGTGTACCGACCCAGCTGGGTATCGATCAGGCCATTCAGGTGCCTGACATGAGCGCAGCTAAAACTGATAGGTCTGTATATAATCCAAATACGAAATACGATAAATCACAAATGGGCGATCCAGAGCTGCAACGCGTTATGGATGCTGCAGGTTCCGGCCAGCGCGAAGTATTTGACACGGCTATGATCGGCGGGATGTTGCGCGCTGTACGCGAAGACGGGCTTGTAGATCGCTATATGAGCGATCTTACTAAGGGCCTAGATAAACTCGGCCGCATATTATTTATGTTCTACTGGCATGGCGATAAATTTGCTGAGCGCTACGGCAAGTCGGATATGCCTGAACTTGAAGATTCATTACGTAACGCATTTGAAATGTTAGGTGATGTTATTCTGTTCTTGAAGCAGAAAGAAATTAGCGCAGATCCGTACAATATGTCGCAGAATGTCGATCTGAGCGCAGTAGCTAACTCATAATAGGTGACTTATGGCCGCAGGTTATATCTGGTCTAATAGTACAACGTTTACCGCCGACAGCGGTGTTGAGACGCTGGTGCCGATTCCTTGCCCTCATCGCGGCGAAATACGTGGATTTAACTTAGTGCAGACGACCGGCGATCTCGAAGGCGTAGACGCGAAGTTGGTGACAAGTAATCAGGACACAGCCCCAAACATCGACCTGCCGGTAGAGGCATTCTTACTTGACACAATGACTATTGCGAATGCCGCGACAGTAGTGTCAGCTAACAATTTAGATATAGCATTTATAAATCGTGACGGTACGCCCACTAGTCCGCAACGTTTCTTGTATTTACGGATCACGCCAGTCGGCACCGGGACGAAGTCCTTCGTGTTCACACTGACGATTGATGCGACTAAGGCGAAGTAATGCTAACCGAGCTCCGCGACAATCCGATGCGGGCACCAGCGTGGAGATGGCTCCGCGCTGTAAATATCGACGGCGGTGGCCCGCTGGCAACGAAGAAACGTGACGGCGGCGATGGCGTACCTTGGATCCGCCGCGCCTTACGCTTAAAGCGCCACTACGCGCAATCCGGTAATAATAATAACGCACTCTACAATATAGCCAGACTGGACAGTGATCTGTTCTGGGCGCATCGAATATGGACTAACGATAAAGAGCCTACACGATGGGCGATCGAAGCTCGTATACTTGCTGGCGAAACTGACGCTAGTATCGCCAAAAAGGTTGGATGCGAACCAGCTGTTGTCGCGGCATATGAGGCTGTATTCTTTGATGTCCGTACTAAGCTGCAGAATAGCGGCTATATTATTAATGTCGTTATGGCTGACTCGGTAACAAAGGGACTCACTGAGCGGCAATATGATTTACTGTGGAAACTATTTGCTTACTCTGGCGGACCATATGTTCTAGACGCCATGATCAGCCGATTTAGCGACATAACGCGCCCACTCCGGCCAGAAGACGTTTCAGAGTTCTTCCAAGACTCAGCTATTAACTCTATGCGCCACAAAGCCGCTGTAGCGGCCCTAACGGTCCCAGTAAATAGTCATACACAATTAGCATTACTGGATGCGTATGTGAAATACGTTGAAATTGAGCGCACCACTGAGCATTCTGCAAAGGCGCAAGTCGGAATTGTGCAGAATATCGGCGCTATGATGCAGTCCCTGCCATTTAGGTTGGGTACTCAGATAGACGCTGATCACGATAAAGTATTGCCGTTTGATCACAAATCCGCTGAATTAAATAGCAATGAATTAATAATCGTTGCCGCGGGTGGTAAACTAAGTGACCAGGCAGAAATTGAAGCATTATGTTTTCCGGGAGATAATAAAGATGCGCCCACTGAGTAAAAGTGCTGAGGCAAAACTGTTAGTCGCGCTTGAGCGTATAGCAGATTTAGTAAACACCGGTAGTGATCCTAATAGCGCAATTATCAAGGTTGCGCGTGACCAGGACCTACCTAGTGGGCATATCCAGTTAATTGTGACTGCGTATAATACAGGCGCCACCACGTCTAACCGCGAAACTGGGGATAATACGCTTGAGAAGGCTGCGGATTTTAGGCTAGCTGACGCCTCTGAGATCTTGGATAACATATTTCCCAAGATCGTTAAAACCTCCGCAGAGATCGTACGAGAACGCACTGTCTCGACCGAGTACGCATTACCGCCTACCGGATTCATTACAAGACGGCAGCAGCAAATGGAAAAAGCCGCAGCTTCGGCGGTCCCCATGCCCGAAAAAACCTGGGTGCCGCCGCCACGAGATGCGCGTGAAATAGCCAAACGCGCATATTCGGCAAAGGTGGCTGCTCGCCGTGAAGCGGAAGACGCGCGTGGTATGGCGTCTGCCGCGTATCAAAAGGCAGGCGTAGCTATGGACGCATTAGCTGAATATTTTATGACACCGCATAATTGCTCATTTAGTTCCGTAAAGCGCGCAGCAGAAATACAACTAAGTTCTATCGGTACTAGTGTGCTGACTAGACTGGCAGCTGTATATCCGCATTTTACCAAGCAGTCGGAAGTTCGCGGCGAGATATTAAAGTGCGGCCAGCCCATCAAACTTATCGAGAACATTGTCGGGACACTCGAGCAATATAATACTGCGCAAAAGAAGGCTGACGTTTACATAAAACAAGCAGAGCCCCCTGAGCGGGAATCGCCGAATATTATCACACACTCTGTGCTGTATGATCCAGCTGCGGAGCCACTCCAATTAAAAAAAGCTGACGGGTTAGAGACAATCCCTACGGGCCCCGTGTCTCTAACTCGGACCTTGGGGCAAACAGTGTGGTCCGGTACTGGGTCATATATTCCGCAGACTGACGCAATGAAAACTGATGCGTTTAAAGATATCACAGACCCAGATCATGATCGTAAATTAAGAGGTATTCGCGCTCAGGGTGTTCTGGCGGATTTAATAACAAATGACCCTATTATATCCGGCCACGATCCGCGCGAGGTCGCCACCGCATTCAACGAGCTGGCAGAAGTAGCGCCAAGTTTTATGGATTCATCTGCCACAGTACAAGCATTATTACGGAAAAGACTTGAGTCCGGTCAACTCGCAGATTTCGATATCAAGCAGCTAGTCGATATGGAGAAGGTTGACGCGGAAAGACGTAAGAACGTATTAGACGCCAAAGAGCGCGAACTTAAACTAATTTAGGGTGGTATTATGCAAGATAATGTTGCCGACAAATTTGCTGAAGTATTAGCTAAGCACGCATGTCGCTCACTGCGCCGCGAAAAATCTGCGCTTACAGGCGCGGATATTGGAAGTGTACTTAGTAATCCAATGGTATCTTTACCTGCGCTCGGTGCGGGGCTCGGCGGCATCGGTGGCTACTATTCCGGGGATGACGAGAAGTCAAAGAAACGTAACGCTATGTGGGGCGGACTAGCGGGACTCCTGAGCGGCGGCGGGGCCGGGCTTATGTCCGCTGCTGCGGGCGGCGCCGCTACGCCTCCCCCAGGGGCCGGCGGCGCGATCGGTCCAGCGGCGACAGCGCCCGGAGCCGCAGGCGGGACCGGCCCCGCGGCGACAGCGCCCGGCGGCGGAGGCGGCTGGCGCGACTGGGTGCCGGACTTGCCGGCCTGGGTCAACAACGCCGTGGGTGGGCCGACGACGGACCCACGATCAACCGAAAACTTGAACACAGTGACGCCGGTGGCAGGCGGTGGCCTCGCGGCGATGTTGAGCAAGGTTTTGCCAACTGACCCGATAACTCGTTGGCTTGGTGACCGCGGCCAAGTCGCGCGTATGCTTGGATACACCGCCCCAGGCACAAAAGGGGGGCTGCCGACGAAGCCGTTTGCGCAGCTTGTAGATGCACTAAGAGCGGGCGTCCCTGTCGCGCCCGCAGCTCTCGTTATGCCCAAGGGACTTACTCCCCAGGAGGAGTTGGCGTGGAGGACTAGCTATCCGGTGCAGACCAACCAACGTACTTTGGCAGTGGAGGCTAATCTCAGGAAAGTAGTTGATTCTGGAAGCTGGGGTCCATCGCTCAGTCAGCTCTCGCCGAATCCTACGCTCGATCGGTTGGACCGCGCGGCCGATGTAACGCGGGCGATAGGGGATATGGATCCTGGTGGCAGTGGAAAGCCTCTGCGAAAATCGCTGCCTGTTCATCAGACATTGGCGTTGACCGACCGGGTCCCTGCGGCTCGCCGCCTACGGCACTTAGGCGCCGCCGGAATCGCCGCGGCCTTAGTACATTCGCAGAATCCGACTTTGGCCGGTAATTTGCAGAATTGGATACATAACATCCGATATCCACGGTAACTAATATTATGAGTATGACCAAAGTTATTTGCCCAAATGCGCAGGACTTTAGTGAGCCTGTCGCCGCACTTATTAAAATTTCTAGTCGCGGGCTCCTCGGCGGCGACAAGATTGATTTTGTTAAACGTGCCGGCGCTGAATTCGCGCATAAATTATCAGATATCAAATTTGAGAAGGATGAGATCCCAGTGCATCTAATAGCGATAGGCGCAACTGAAGATTACGGACCAAACCGCAATGGTGACGGCTTTAAGCGCGCATGTTGCAGAGATTATCATGATACTTTTGTGAAACATGCTAGATTTTACCGGGATCATATTAATAAGAATCCAGCAAAAAGTTACGGCGTGATCAAGGCATCTGCATATCATGACCCAATGAGGCGTATAGAGCTGGTGTGCGGGCTGAACGGCACTCAGGAGGCTGCGGAGCGCAATGGCGGCCTCGTGGCAGACAGGGAGCTGGAGAAGCTTGCACGGGGTAACGATATACCAGTCTCTATGGCTTGCACCATTGCTTATGATGTCTGTTCGGAATGCGGCAACAAAGCCAAGACACGTATGGACTACTGTGATGCCACGGAAACAGGCGGCCACTGTAAATCTGGCGGCCTTAGGCGCAATATCGGCAAATGCCTGGAAAATGGTAATATCCTACATGCTGATAACCCACACCCGCGTTTCTTCGATATCTCGCATGTATTCCGCCCAGCTGACCGGATTGCCTACGTTAGCGGTATGTTGGATAAATCTGCATCTTCTGCGACAATCTCCGGCGCTGAATTAGCTGAACAATTAGGGATAACATCGCCTATTAGTTATCAAGGAAACGCGCCAGCCTCGGTAATCGCGCAATTAGCGGCCCTAGAAAAACTGGCTGCGGTGGAATATAATCCATCGAGCGCAGCTGGGTCTACATGGGCGAAAGTAGTATTATCTCATGCATCCGTCGTTCAGCCGGCCTTACTGCCAGATGAGACTATCAAATTAGCAGATGCTTTACGGGCATTAGCTGATGTCGGAGTAATACTACCCGTTAGTGATTTTTTAGCGTTGACACTCAATCGGAATGATGCGAAATTAGCTGCAGATGTGTCAGTCGCTTTATCGGGTATTTTTTCTAAAATGGCAACTTCAGAAGATATTGTTTCTAATTTGGAGCAAAACCCGTATAATCCATGTTACGCTGCTTCACCGCGCGCGCGATTATGGGCTAGCAAAGTTGCGACTACCAGATCGTGTGTTCCGACCGCAGTAGCTAGCCGCGCCTATACCGCGGCCTTGCGCGCAACAGACGTATCGCTAACCAATATAACACCTATGCCGAACAATACTGAGAAAGCTGCGAGCGTAAATCCTGCTGCTAACAGTCTTGCCAGGCACTACGCTATGTATAAACTTTCAGCTTTTGCGGAATTTACAAAAAAATATGACGCAAATGGGTTGACAGCAGAGTATTGCGTTATGCAGAATTATGTACAGTAACGACGCGCACACAAAAGTGTAGCGGATAAAGGAGATAACTATGGCACGGATGCAACGTTCACTTTTTACGCAACTCAACGCTCTTGCAGAGGAAATCTCGCAGGGGGCTGAGAAAGCTGCGGCTGCTAAGTCTGCGGCTCCGGTTCCAGCCGATCCAGGCGGGTATTCCGGCGCGTCGGCTCACCCTAGTACGCATGTTGACAACAACGTGCAGCGATCTACCACTGGATCGCGCGCATCTGAGTATGAGTCTGATATAAAGAAACAGCAAGGTGCGCTTGGTGTCGACAGTACGCCAGAACTGTCGTACGAAGGTCGGCAAGATGATGTGCAATTAAATATCAATACAAATGCCTCCGCAGTTGGCGAAGATCCAGCTGTTGAGGACGACTATAAGGGCGACAAGGATGATGCGCCGACGACACTACCTTCAGCGCCGCAAGATGCTGAAAAGTATAGCTCGGTTACATTCAAGCAAGCTCATGCGCAGTGCGGTCAGCTCGGCAATGAAATCCTAGCTGATCTTATTACAGCTAAGTCGGCAGAGGTCGGTAGACCCACGCAACGGCCCGCCGCAAAGCAGGCCGCCGCGGCCGACGCGTCATATGCGGCTGGTTACGAGCTTGCTGCCGCCTTAGGCGCAGACAAGACCGCCGCTGAAGCCGCGGTTCGTGATGTATGCGCCAACACGCTACGAGAAGCCGATGAAATGGCAGATCTGTTTATCGGATTCTACCGCACAAAGGCCAGCATGGACGAGATGCCGCCAGGCGAAGAGGCTATGCCGGCTGAGGGCGAGGGTGAAGCACCAGCGGGTGGAGAAGCGGATTTGGCAGCTATGCTGGGTGGAGCCGGGGGCGAAATGCCACCTGGGCCCGAGGCTGGGCTGGAAGGCGCGCCGCCTAGCGAGGACGAAGCACTACAAGAATTAGCGATGGCCCTACAAGAACTTGGTATTTCACCTGAAGCATTACTAGAGGGTTTAAGCGGTGCAGGCGCCGGCGGGCCTGCTGGGGCTGGTATGCCGCCTGAGGGTATGCCGCCTGAGGGTATGCCGCCTGAACTAGCTCCAAAGATGGCCGCGGCGCAAGAATTGAACGCGATTGGACGCGCAGTTGGAAATTACCAGCGCTCTGGTAATTTTCAAATCAAAGAAGCGCGTACTAAGCGATCCCGGCATTTACGGGATATTATGAAAGCCCACGTCTACGAACTCGTTAGTCGCTGAATTTAACACGGAGATTATCCATGCCCAGTACGTCAAATACAACTGTCCAGAAAATCATTGATTACATCGGATTTTCTGGTGCCGCGATGACCAAAGCGGCCTCGGTACTAGCAGCTCGGGATGAGCAGCTCGCTAAGATTGCGCATCTGATTCCTGCTGCTGTAAAAGCATGCGCCGATAACGAGCGCATCGAGTCGCACCAGAAGGAGGCGCTTGCAGCAGCGCTAAAAGATCCTGTAAAGACGTTGGAGTTAGTTGTAAAGCTAGCGACCCACCGTAACGCGGCCGAACTAGCCCGAATTGGTACACCAGTTCAGGCGACTAAGACCGCCGGTTATAATCCTAACGATAGCGTCACAAGCACATATGTGGGTGCGCGTGACGGCCGACTTCGGGCAAGTGACATTAAGTTATTTACCGGACTCGGACTGAATCCACCCACAAGTTGATTTTCGTAATTCCCCAACTAAGACACGGAGGTCTTAACAATGCCTGCTCCCGACCTTATGTTCGAACACGGCCTAGACGTTAAAAAGGGCTGGTTTGATATGGCGGCGCTTGACTACGCAGCCAAGCTGTCGTCTGCTTTTGAATTCGCACTCCCACGAGGGCGAGTTGTGCACGTTGACGCAACTGGCAAGTTTATGCCAGGTGCGCATCAGACGTGTCCAGCTGTTTTCCTGCTTAATGGCTCAGAAGACGCGGATGTTAGTAATCCGGGTACTACTTCGAGCGGGAATTTTATGCACTACGCAATCGCGCCAACCGGGAATTTGTCCGGGTTAGTCGCGACTGGTGGGTATGAAATCTCGTCCACTGAGTTCGATACAACGCGAACTTATGCGCCAGGCGACCTGCTGTCAGCTACTCGAGCTGCTTCCCCGGCCGCTGGTGACGGTAAACTAACCAACAACGCTGTAACGCAATTCGTTAAACCGGTTGTTGGTGTTGTATCTAGTGGCAGTGCTACTAATCATAACGGTATTTCGGCGCTATCGTTCTGGTGCGTCTGGCTACCGGCCGCTGCCAATTGGGACGACGTTCAGGCTTAATCTTTAACAAACAGAGAACACGGAGGTTCTTCAAATGCCCACTCAGCAAGAAATCCAACTGCTCAACGAAACATTGTTTGAGCAGCTCGATACCCCCGGCATGCAAAAGCAGGCCATAGACGCGGTGAATGATTTCACTCGCACAAAGATGCGTGAAGATGGTTTCTATCGTCGGATTATGCCGCCGCTGACCATCACCAATGATGAGCTCGATCGTCAGGTCGATACCGACAAGCCAGTTAAGGTTGTCGACAAGGAGCCGGATTCGCCTGCTGCTGTGTCGATTCCCTTTGCCACGCTGCCGGTTAGCTTCTATATTCGGGGACCACGTTACCGCGTCATGTTTGACCGGATCGTGTCGCCACGGGCGCAGAAGGACGTTGACGAACTGCGGACCTATGTGATGGACATCCGACAAGTTCTGTCCGACAACATGATCAAAGACATGTTGGCAGAAGAAGACGGAAAGTTTATCGCTGCGGTTAATTCTGTACTCGGAGCCAATCCTGGTTCGCCAGCTCTGGGTTCTGCCACTGTGCAGTATGAGGAAATCTTCGGTGGCGTGACCCGCGAAACGCTGGTCGAGTCGCTTAAGATCATGCCGCGTACCCCGTCGCATCTCGAAGTTGAGACCTGCCTCGTGAATAATCTCACGATCAAGGAACTACTCAAGTTCGGACGTGATGAAATGGGCGGTGATTTCTCGCAGGATATCATCAAGAACGGGTGGGCTGAAACTAACTTCCTGAACTGCCGCTGGATCGTTACGATCAAGACAGGCCTTGTTCCGGAAAATAGCGTTTACATGTTTGCCTCGCCTAAGTTTATCGGTAAGAACTACGAGCTAGAGCCAACCACGATGTATATTCGTCGGGAAGCGTACATGCTCGAGTATTTTGCTTATCAGACTTGCGGCGGGTCGATCGGTAATACGAGCGGAATCGCCCGGGCTGATTTCAAGTAATATCAAAGGTTTTAACTTTCTAGGAGTTGCGAAATGGATAACGTCAAACAAGCGGCAGAAGAGAGTTACGCTACGATCGTGGCTGAAGTTGCCGCGCCGTATTTCTTCGAGAAGCTAGCATCGTACGGCATTGCGCCGGCGAACGAGAGCGAAGCTCGGGAAATCTGGGAAGCTGCGCAGAAGTTGCATACGCTGTATACAGCTGAGCAACATAAAACAGCTGCCCATACCAGCTCCAAGTTCGCGAGTGTGAATGCGCAGATTGATACTGTTCTAGAGGCTGCCGGTCTGACGCAGTCCGAGAAAGTTGCAGCGTTTAACCAAGCCGCAGCAGTTGCCGCCCAGCAGCCCAATATCGCAAACGCGGTATTGACGCTGCAGGCGGCTGCGGCGGTTGCTCTGCAAAACGCAAGCTAATTTAACAACGGAGCACGCCATGAGTTTAAACGGCTTATATACTACAGTAAAAAACACATCCGGTAATACGGCAGTGTTTGGTTTCCTAGGCCCGCACGGTGTGCGCCTAGCCGATGACGCAACGTATGATGTGCCTGGTGATCTAGTAGCTGCGCTAGGCGGCAGGACTGATCAACGGCGATTTAAGGCACTACAGGCGGCCCTAGTTGACGGCGATCTAGTTATTGTTAATTCGCCAGCTGTGTATCTAACCGACCTAACAACTGACGATCCGCAACAGATTGTAGTCGATAACGGCGTTGTCATGGGAGTTGATCCGGTGGGTTGGGATGACTAATTAGTCCGTGTGACATAAATTATTGGAGTGACGCATGGCAACAGTAACTGGCTTACATACTACGGTACAGAATACTTCCGGCCAGGCAGCCATGTTTGGTTTTCTTGGTAAGGCCGGTAGGCGCCTGGCAGATGACGAGACATATACCGTACCGGGCGATTTAGTTGCAGATCTAGGTAGTCGGCGATCGCTTACGGCGTTCCACGCCTTCGAGCGCGCGTTGGAAGATGGTGATATGGTTATTGTTAATTCGCCCGCCGTGTATGTGACGGACGTGACGACAGACGATATCGGCGAGATAGTCATTGACGCTGGCGTTCTTTCCGCGGTTCCGCCGATTGACTGGTATACAGCGCCGGGTAGCTCTAGCTCTAGCTCTAGCTCTAGCTCTAGCTCTAGCGCATAAACGTGATCCGCGCGTATTCGTTTATTCTAATTTAACGTGATAAGATAAAGGCTGGCCATTAATGGCCGGCCTTTACTCTTAACTGGAGTCATCTATGGTAATTATCGGTACGCCGAACGATGGCCCCAATGAGGCCTGCTGCAATAAACTAGACTTACAGCCATCCAGCCTAGCGCCACTTGTTTGCGCGCAGTCACAGGATATAGTCACAGACGAAGCCGACCTGGACACACTCGCGCTGGAGCTTGGTACGGTAATTAGCCAGGAACAAATCGCCCCTATCTCGACTGTTAACGGAACGTCTGTATTCTCCCGCCAACGGGCTATTTCAGTAGTGCAGGGACAGTCTGCAACAATTGTCTGGGATCTACACAATCAGGCGGGGGTGGCAATTGACTTAACACCATTAGCTACTGATCCAGATATAGCCGTAGTACTCCGTCTGCGCGAGCAGATTAGCGCAAATAACGCCAAGGCCATTATCGAGGAAGTCGAAATGGGGGTGGTTACAGCGGAAGTTGGTAAGGTATCGGGCATCATGCCGGTTACTATGACGAATTGCCCGGGCGTATATTACGCTGAAGTAGCTGTAGTAAATACACTTACGACACCGGTTACACTGCTATTCGCTAATGTTTTTTCTTTAATTATCTCGCGTGGCTCTTTTGGCGCAGATACCCAAGGCGGACCCCCAAGTATCGCTGAAATTCGCCTACACTTGCGCGACAGCTCACCAGCAGAGAGTTTCCTGCTAGACACGCTCATGTTCGATGATGCGGAGATAGCCCTAGCCATTGCCAGGCCTGTTATGTATTGGAATGAGATACCTCCGCCTATTCAGACATTCAATACACAGACATTCCCGTTTCGCTATCACTGGTTAGAGGGTATTTGCGCAAATCTGTTTATGATGGTCGCCGAGCAGTTTCGTAGAAATAACCTAGACTATTCTGCTGGTGGGATATCGGTGGCGGATCAGAATAAAGAGCAGAATTACGAACGCGCAGCTCAAGTTCGGTGGACTGCTTATCGCGAGTGGGTACGCCTGAAAAAAGCTGAAATTAATCTGGAAGGCTGCTGGGGCTCAGTCGGCTCACAGTACTCATCGTACGGTCGTTATTAATAACTAAAAAAGTGGCAAAATACTGGCATATTGATTAGTCGGTATATTTCGTATCGGCGTCAAACGGGGGCCGTTATGGGTTGCTGTCAAGTAACATCGACTGTGTCGACCGCGGTGAGCGAATCGACGAGAATGTTTGAAAAAATGGTTCGGGCCCGAGAGGAGCTGGCGCTCTCCCGCGGCGCGGGGATGTGGTCCGACATCGAGGCGATCTTTACGCGCGCTCAGAACGAGGCTGCGGCTATGTGCGGTTTGGAGCCCGCGGACGCTCCGAGCATGTCGGATGACGATAAAGCTGGGCTGCTTTTGTCCGGAATTGAGTCGCGGCTGGCGAAGGCCATAGGGGACACCCTACAAGAGGGTATCCAACAGTTCAAGCACTTGGAGACGATAATTAATGAGTCCAATTCCAAATTTGCGTGGGAGGGCCCCAAAATAGTGGCGGCGATGGTCGAGTTTCGGGACAAGGGGCTGGTAGTCATGGCTAATTTCATGGCCAGTGCGATCCTGGACATCGACATGGGGTATGTTGCGCGTGCGGTTCGCGAGGTAGCCGCCGAGCATGCCGCGAAATCGGCGGAGCCTGACTCGAAAGAGGCGAAAGACTGATTAGTTGCTTGGTTGTGAGTGTGTGACCTGGACGTTCCAGGTTACTGTTCTACGGATGACGGAGTAAAGCTATGTACGCAGGCAAGAAGAAGCTGCGGCCAAAGGCCAAAAAGAATTGGTATTCGTGCGAGTGCGCGGTTACTATGAAAGAAATGCTGCAGCAGGTCAATGCGCGCCGGGCGGTGAATCGATTCCGCCCTGTTAGTATCGCAATGTTCCGCAAATTGCGGTGTCTGGCTGCTGACGGCCACCATGCGAAATTCCCAGATGGGAATCTCGACAAGAATCCATTTATTCCCAATACGATGATTGGGAATAACTACATATTCAGCGCGGCGCGAGCTGAGCGGCTGATGCGGCTTGCCGAGTGGCTAGCGGTTGGGGCGGGCGGTGAGCTTGTCTCCGACTCCAGGCGTAAGGCGAGGTGCATCGCGGATTACGCGCAGGCTGTCGAACTTTAAGGCGCGCTGGGGGTGGTGCTGTGCAAGATTTCAGACTTGATACATACTTATCCCCGGGAAAGGGTGACCTCAGGCTTCGTGCCAGTTGTCGCCCTTTCTTTTAGCTATCAGCGCGTATAAAATAGGTCACATATGACACTTCAAAGAATATTTCCATTTCGCCGTATATCAGTGGACCGCATGGTTAGCGGCGTATCGCGCATATGGTGGCAGTTAGATCCCTTATTCCAGGAAACCGGCCCGTATCATTTTCAGCTACAAGTCGGCAATACCGGATTAGACGAGGCGCTAGACTGGCAGAATGCTGGCGATCCGGTTGTTAACGGGTTTTATGCCGAGGATGCGGTCCCTCGGGCAATTGGTGCGCTGAACACCCTGAATTACCGTATTACGCTGAGTACGCCGGATAACGAGTACGTGTCGCCCCCTGCCCCGGCACTGGGCCGACTAAACGAGAAAGATTGGCTGACCGCCCGAGAAATTATACGAAAAGAGAAGCTCCGGCACGGAAAGGTCTCTGTAGCGGGTTTTCTGATAAAAGCGCTGCGCTACGGTAAACTATGCGCTAGATGCCAGGATATCATGACTGGAGAGCCAGGAGATTCAGACTGCCCATTATGTCTGGGTACTGGCTACGAATCTGGTTTTCATCCTGCTGTGCCTATGCAGTGCTGGGATTTAAGTCTAAAGCTGATACAAGAAACTATCGATAATAATATGAAGGGTACGACCGCGGAGCGGGCAGACATAACCGCGCGAGTTATCGGTTTTCCCGGCATACAGCGAAGTGACGTGTGGGTAAACTCGCACACAGACGATCGCTGGTTCGTAAAGGGTATACGCGTAATAGCGGCAATTCGAGGCGTCCCACTTGTATGTGATGTAAATATGGGCCTATTAGCGTATAGCAACTCATATTACAATTTACCACTAGAGCCCCCAGCCGTTGTCGAGTTTATACCCAAAGCCGGGACTGGCTGCGTAGATGTGACAGCTGATTATCTACTTAATGATGCGCTACGGTATGCCGATATTAACAATGAGTTTATTTCCGGTGTTATTGTTACCGCGTACTATAAGCAAGATTATGCCGCGGCATACCCAGTTAAAGTAGATAAAGCGAATATAGTGGCATCTGCCATAACTGACATTTACGGTGACTGGGAGACTGCACTACATTTAGACCCTGGCACGTATATCCTGGTATACGAAAAAGAGAATGTATACGGGCCAGACGCAATCGAGCTTACTGTGCTCAATCCGTGTATCGCCGTATGTGCGTCATCCAGTTCTTGTAGCGCTATTCCGGAAACATGTCCTACTCCGCCGGTACTCCACGTCTATGAAGATTTCTGGGATATATGATGAAAAATAAGCGTAAAAATCCTAATGAGCCGATCCTCGATAAATTACGGCTATCCGCTAAGCCGATTAAAATGCAAGAAAAACATAATGTGGCGACTATACTGCATAAAACCAATCCATTGATTAAGTGGCTAAAACATGACAGATGAATGCCCGCCAGACGGCAATCCGGAAAACCGACTCGGTAATATTAGCGCCGTATGTTCGTACGGAATGCGCCCGCATGTCGTTACAGGATTGTTGCGGCAATTACTAACCGCACACTTCGCTGACACCGATAATATCGAAGAGCCGACCCTACGCCGGAGACTTGAGGAGACTGGCCCGTGGAAAAAAGATGAAAATGGCTCGAATGGCTCGGGCTTACAGATCGAGAGCATTACTAGGTGGAAACCCGCTACTACGGATAAGCGGCCGGCAATTATTATCAAACGAAATGCCTGGAAATGGCAGCGGATTGGGATCGGCGATATTTCTGGCGTGAATGCGTTTGAGGGTTCGACTTCCTATACTGGTTTGTGGGAGGGCAGCCATACATTATACTGTCTAGCAGAGTTAGGCGTTGAGGCAGAACTATTGACGATGGAGGTTGTTAGATTTTTGGCTCACTTTAGCCCCTGGATTGTGTCGCAAATGAATTTTAAACGATTTTTTGTGACAGAGGTCGGCGGGGTCGGTGAAGTTCAAGAGGTGGTTGAGGGATATGCCGTCCCTGTGACTGTCGCATACGTGGCCGAGGAGTCCTGGGCACTCCAGCTCGCTGCACCGCGGTTAAAGCGGATTACCTTAAAGGCGTCAGAATTATTTTCTTGCTAAATTCGTTTAGGGTACTTTTATTTAGCGACTTAGTTTTTTATACTTAGTTGCACGCACGATCGCACACCATAATGTCCGGGGAGTTATAATATGGCATACGTAAAGCCGCAGGTTCTTGTCTTCCAAGAATTTAACATTGTGCCCACGGAGATCACGGAGCCGCTTCGCGCCCATATCTCCGGGCCCAATGCCATTCTTCACCGATATCGCGATTCGGATGAGAAGCCATTTACCAAACTCGGCGTATACGACCGACTAAATGATACATGTTACCTGTATCCACAACGTCAGCCAGGATCCAAAGTGGATATGTCGTACATCAAGTTGTACGCCGATAAGGCTCTGCTAAAGTACTACGAAGACACAATCTCCGAGACGGATATCGTTACGCGTGCTGTAGACCGCCGGAGTAACTGGATCGAATCTGTAACCGACGTGGACGAGCCAGGCATGCGGTTCAAAACTAATGGTGGCATTGTACGTAGTTCAGCGTTTATCGATCGAGATGTCCAGTTAGGTGATGTCGTATATCTGCGCACCGTGACCGACGACGTCGATTGCGAGGTCAAAGAGCTCTGGACGTATGTTGCTGGATTTGCAAGTGCCGTGATCCCCGACGAGATTGAAGACGCAACAAGTGATTTGGCTAATGCGGATACATCCGCGCTAGTCGTCAGCGCGCCTACATTGCTTAATAACTATCTACAGGTCGCTGGCGTCGCTAATTGCGTGCGTATTGTGGACGTTAACGGAGTGGATTACAACGGGCTTGTTGATGGCGCCGTTTCGGAAACGTATACGATTGAGGTGGTGCGTAGTGGCGATGCTGGCTGTTCAGCCGCCCGTCTACGTGTTCGATCCGCCAGCAAACTAGACGATGTTGCCGAACTACAGCCAGAAGCATTCGGAGACGAGTTGTCGGTCGGTCTTCGTGGGTTGAAAATAACATTCGATATTGCTAGCTCTAGTTCCAGCTCTGGCGATACCTGCGCGGATCTAGCTGCAGATGTCGGAGCTGAGCCAGATGTATTTATTCTCGGCCAAAAGTGGTCGGTTACTATCGCACAGGCATTTGTGGAGGTCGTGGCCATCTCGAATAACGAGAATAGCCTACTTCCAGGTAACTATACCGGAGAGAAGAATGACGCATATATTATCGAATGCGTGAAGGGCGGCATGATCGAAGACGGTGGTACTAATTTTCCTGAGGTTGTTGTCCGAACAGCTAAGGGTTTGGACCACTCTGGCCCAACTGAAATTACGACTTCATCTGTAACCGACTTCTTCCCGATTGGGTCGAATGGCGTGTCCGTGGCGTTTGTAGACGCTAGCGACGATCCTGTCGAGGCCATGCGCAAAGGCGATAAGTGGTACATCAATGTGGTATCTAGCTCGGCTGGCGCTGTGAATAAACTTATCCTTCGGCACAACCTGCCACAGGAGATGTTACCTACGCTTAACAATCTGAACGTACTAGTGTACCCAGATTTAGATATGCGGTTGTTCATTAAGGATGACATTCAAGTTTCGCGTAATCGACTTGGCTACGCGCCACTAACGAATTTCTACACTGAAGAAACCCAACTATGCGTACTCGAGGGCGCCATTGCCTACCATCCGGAATGGACGGATGGGGGTGTATCGCAACCACTGCCACTATGGTCTGGTGACCTGTATCTCGAATATCGTGAGTGGGTGTCCGACCTCGCCGACGAGGTGAACGCCATTCAGAGCGTGTCTGAACTCGGCGTAATCCCCGGTCAACTCGATCCTGATAACCCGCTTAAGTGGGGCGTCTTCAAGGCCTTGTCGAACTCCAACGGTACAGCGGTAAAATACACGGCTGTTGACGACCCACACGACTACGATGAAGATACCGGCGCTGAGCTTGGCGTTAATATCGACGAATGGGTGAAGGTACTTGATCGGATCCGTGGTCGCGATGACTTGTACAACCTTGTCCCGATGACATTTGATCAAGGTATTCAAAACCTGTTCGCTGCCCACGTTGCAGGCGAGTCGAACGAGACTGCGACAAATTGGAAGGGCGCATTTTTTGCTATCCCATCCCGCGCAATTCTAATGCTTGTCGGCGCGGGTGCAGTAATTGCCGGAGTATCCGGAAATACTATTGAGGACGAAGTATTAGCTGTCGTAGAGGATAACCCACAGGCTACGAATACTCAGTACACTCAACTCAGAGTGCCGACTGGTACCGGCTACTTTATCACGAATAGCGTGCAGGCCGGCGACATGGTTCGATATAACTTTACGGTAGACGACTTCGGCGCAACACAGCATGAGGACTTTGTGGTTGATGCTGTACTATCGGAAGATTCGCTCTTGCTGTTTACCGGGCTAGACGCTCCAGTAGCTGGGCCACAGCGCGTTGAAATTTGGCGGAATCTAAACCGTAACGAGATGGCCGACGATATCGCCCAGCGGGCTGGCTCATTCAGTACTAGGCGGGTCTGCTGCGCCTGGCCTGATCAGGTCGGGTCGGCGGGGGTGATGCAGCCTGGTTATTACCTTGCGGCGGCTTTAGGCGGCCTTGCTAGCGGTGTTGTGCCTCATCAAGGTTTAACGAATGTAGAGGTTGCTGGTTTCGATGATTACACGCGGACATACAAGTTGTTTAATGAGACGCAGCTCAATCGAATGGCTGAAGCGGGCGTGTGGATTGTAACGGAGGATCGTGACGGTACACCATACTCACGGCACGCCGTAACGACCGATAATCTCGACCTTAATCGGCGCGAAGAGATGATTCGTAGAAATGTTGACTCGATGTCGTACTTGTTCCTGCGGCGGTTACGTCCATATATCGGGCGGACTAATGCTTCGCCGGCTATGGTGGATCTCCTAGCTAATCGCGTTAATGAGATTATCCGATTTTTATCGTCTAACGGTAATCTACCACTACTCGGGTCGCAACTTATTGACGGTGAAATCCGCGTGCTGCGTATACACCCTCTGCTAAAGGATCGAATTGAGATAGTGTTGGATTTAGTTGTTCCAGCGCCGCTAAATAACATCGAACTACATCTTGTAGTCTAATTGCTGCTAGTTTTAAACATTCATATGGAGTTATATTATGGCAAGTCCATTCGGCACGTTGCAGACTCTCGGTGGTGCATTTACGGCCGAACATCTATCGTTAGACATGGGCGACGATGTCGGCGAGGGTGCGATTGTGCAGAAGGTCCAGTTTCAAATAGAGCGCAGTATTAATCTGATTTACGAGATCCCTAAGAATCCAACCATATCCAAGGTATACTATGTCGGCGGGCGCACGAGGGGTCAAGCCACATTTGAGCGCGTCGTCGGTGGCTCCGCCACATTCACAGCCTTTATCCTGAATTATGGTAATTTGTGCAAGGAGGCCGCTTCTATCACACTCAGGGCCAAGGGTGGCTGCACGGCCGCCGGGAAATCGGCGAATGGTGTGACATATACACTTATAGCTCCAAAGATTCAAAGTCTTGGCGCTAGTGTTTCTGCGCAGGATGTTATTATTATGGAGAGCGTCTCGATGATGTTCTTGGATATCGATTACGAGGCCGGTGGTGCGTAAGCTGGTGCCGCTACGCTGCTATTGGGTATCGATTAAGTATAGTTCAGACTAATAAATGGCGGTTGCGTAAAATGCGACCGCCGTTTATGGTATTGGGGTAACACCCGGGGCTCTCGCCCACAACCAGCTAGACTACCACTATGTCGACAAATGAGAACCTGCCAGGCGGCGGCCCGCCTATCTTTGATTTTGGCGCGGCGGCTCGCGCGGTCCTGAATTTGACCATGTTTGCGAGCCCCAATGCTACATCCGCGCGCGATGCCAACCTAGACGCGCCGGTAGATCCACTCCAGCGCTCTTTAGGTTATGGCGCTGGGTTTAATAATCCAGGCGAAGTATGTCTGGGAGTTATCGTCGACGGCTCATCGGCAACTAATTGCTATAAAGTGCAATTAGATAAAAAGAAATCACCAGTATTTGGTGCAGCTATACGCCAGTCAGGCCAGACAGCGCTTGGCGTCACAGAGTTAAATACGTACGCCCCTGGGACACAAGTCCTGGTATTCTTACCGGAATACGCGAATCACGTATATATTATTGGTGGTGTGCCGTGGGCCAATATATTCGGGAACTTGCCTCGAGGAGATATCAGCGCGGCCTCCCGAAAGCGCGTCGATGATTCGCATAAGCGCTACTATTATATGCCCGAAGCTAGCATGATGTCAGACTATAGCGCGTTTATGCCAATTGACGGCACACAGGGCGGCGAATGGGGCGGGATAGCCAGTACTGGCCTGCGCCTTAGTTTAGATGATTTCTTAGTGCAGATGGCGGTTAACGAGTTTACTGGTGTATTCGGCTTCTATCACGACGCATTGCTGCGTGTAAGCGGTATGAATTATCAATGCTGGACAGGTGGCTCAGAACGAGAGGCGCTAATTGATGAGAGCGAGTACAACGATTACAGCGGTTACGCGCCATTTTATTGGGAACACTTTGGCGTAATGAAACTAGGCGTCGATACGATAAATGAGTATGAGCCAGAAAATATTTTATGCGCATCACAGCAGCCATGGTATTCGCGCTGGGAGAGTAAAGAAAAATTTCAAGCCCCATTTCATAGATCCCAAGAGTATCGTGGATATATGGGGCAGGGTAAGCGTAGTCTAATATGCTGCCCGCCTGAAAATGTACCGGATATCTGGACGCTAATACCGTCAGACGGGAATCCGCCCGAAAAACCGTTCGAGGGTAAGATCGACTCGACGGCTGGGGCGGCGCCAAAATGCTCTGCAGGTCCGGTACAAAAGACATCATACAAAGAAGAGCACCCGATTGGTTTACATGAAGATAATATATCGCTTGATGGTAGACGTTTTATTGCATCAGCCAAGGGTATAACATTAAGTAAGCGTATGCTACTGCCGGTGCCAACACGTATAAGGCGGCCGGAGGACGGCAATGGTGACCGAGCTGATCAAGATTACAGGCCATCGGGCGAATCGACATTCGGCTCTGGCCCCGAACACAAGATAACGGGTGACCTTGTTGCTGACCATACGTATCCAAGTATGCGACGCTCAGGCGCAATATTGGACTTACATGCGTATCTATTTAATTATGCCGGATTGCACCCATTCCACTGGCACTATAAAGATTTCAACACAGCGGAGCAACAAGACCTCAAGCACGCTAAGGCCAACCAGTACGTGCCCACCTATTCTGAATTAGTAACGAAGATGTGCCTACCAGAGCCGACAGAGGGTAAGGGGCTCCGTAGGATAAAAATTGATCATAGATACGAAGAACAAAATTTCTTCGAGACTGAGTCATTTATATCGTTACTGGAAGACGGCACGGTTGTATTAGGTGACGGATTTGGGGCAGAGATAAAGATGGCTGGTGGATCTATCACAATATCCGCCCCCGGTGACATATGGCTCAAAACAGGTCGCGATACAAATATCTGGGCTGGTCGAGAACTACATGCGCGAGCTAAGCAGCATATTGAGCTCGCCGCAACTGAGAAAGATGTACGCATAAAGGCTGAGCGCAATATGCTACTTCTGGCGGGCAACCACGAAAAGGCGCAAACAGGTGGGATTCTGATTGAGAGTAAGAGTAAGAAAACGGAATACAACTTTGACGAGCCGGGCGATAAGGCTGAGTTTGGTGGAATTGTGTTGCGCGCACCGACGGCGGACGTTGTGACGCATGCCCGAAACGTGTTTATGCGAAGCGGCGGTAGTGGCGCCGATGGCCTCTCAAAGGGCGATATTACGCTAGATTGCGGCGATAGTAAATCTGATCTAGTTGTTAAATCAGACAGGGTTTATTATTACCTTAACAAGTCCTCGAGTAGCGTTGGCTTCTATTACGGGCAGGCAGAGAACGAGGATCCGCAAGTAGCTCAATACTTTACAGAAAAGCTAGTATCGTTAAGCGGCAATTTCTACGCAGAAAAGAATGCATTTGTGGGTAAGAATCTAATCGTTGACGGCGCAGGTATACATACAGGCCCAGTACTCGGCTTGTATCCAATAGTCATACCGTGTACCGGCGATTGTCCGGGCCAGGTTCAAGCTGCTATCAATCAATTGAATGAACTGATTTACGTCACACTGCCGGATATGGCGCGGTCTAAAGGCGAGCAACTTGATCAGATTTTCTATACAGCTAATAAAGCGGGGAATGATGACACAATAAAACGTGCCGGCTTCTCTTTCAGAAAAGATGAAGAATACTTTAAAGGAGAGTTTGTAGTATTCGAAGATCGGTGGCAGCAACTCGCGCGTTTAGGCGGGCAAGATGGCAAACCATGGGACGAGAAACCAGTCAAAGGTATCGCAGGAGAAACTTATCCGTTTCCTGGTAAAGAGCGGTTTACCCGCCCCGGCGTGTTTCAGCGATTTGATTTAGAGATGGTAGACCCAGCTGGCGGCGAGTTCAAGGATAAAGAACGCGGAAATGGCAGTGGCGGATTAAACGGCCCGTACGAAAATCCAAAATACGGTACAGCTAATCCCGGAACATTAAAGTCAGATTACAAAGTCATCGAATAAGGAGCAGTGTATATGAGCCTTGATACTACTGGTGAATATATATCAGAGTTTACTAGAAACACACTAGTGCAATTTGATTGGCAACCCGGCGACCCTATTCCAGCCGGATTGGGCGAGCTATTCGGCCAGATCGGTGAGCGAGCTGGCCCGCCTCGAGGAGCCGGCCTAATTATCGATATTGCCGCGATGACCGAGGACGAAATCGCCGCGGTGAAGCTACTACTGGCGGCCGAAAAAATTACAGTAGCGCGAGCCAAGATTGCTGCAGAAAAAGAATCGAAAATAGGTCATCTAACGCTAGAAGAGCGAGAATTTTATGACAAAATAACGCCGGCGGATAATGAGCCGCAGATTATAGATGACCGCGATAGCGCGGCAGTCGAGCCACAAGCCCCAGATGTCGCCGAGAGCGCAGAGCCGGCAGAGGCTACTGAGGAGGTTAGCGACGGTAGAGTAGCGCATTTAAACACTACAGTATTACCAGTAATCTGTCCGAGATGTACTTTTGATACTAGGTTACCGTTTAACTGCGAGGTCACGGACGCAGATAAAGAATTATTTCTGCTAGTCATACTGGGCGACCATATATTCGAGAAGGGATATGTCGTACTGGCGGGCAAGTACTCCATATTTTTCCGAGGCTTAAATGCAGAAGACGGTAAAGCCATACATAGGCAACTTACTATCGACCAGAAGCATGGCGAGTTTAATTCGGATACAGAGTGGTTTTTACGCTTCTTTGAGTACAGGCTGGCGTGCTCGATATCGCGGATAATTATCGCAGATAAGTTGAAGGCAGAGATACCGACGCTAGCAGAAACAAAGTTTCTCGAATTACCGCTGCATAACGACGACTTATCGCGATCAGCGCTATTACGGCTGCACGATTATGTGATCAAAGACTTGCTTAAATCAGAATTAGTCCGACGGCTTGTTGGCGCTAAATTCCGAGAATTTCAACGATTGTGTGAAACGCTAGAGGCCATGGCACTAGAACCAAGTTTTTGGGAGGGGGTCGGTTCGGCGCACTAATGGTGCGCGCGGCTATTACAGGAGCCGTAGATTATACCCGCGCCAACCCCTACAGCACTCAATGGCGCATAAAGCATGCAATAATACTCCGGGAAATGGCGCACCAACTAAATGCGCGGCTATTGGAGAGTGTACACGCGCATTGGTGTTCCTTTGTTAGCCATCCACGCCTAGAGCCGGATAGTTGGAAGAACGCGAAGAAACACGCCCTGGAGGCGGTGACAGCGTTGCAACATAATTTATTTCCATGGCAGAAAGACAGTCCTGGGCCGAAAGAAGATACAATAATAAGCGGCGAATATGGCGAGCTTATAGCTTCCTACAAACAAATGGTAGCGGATAAGGCTAGGGCTAGGGCTAAGGATAAGGATAAGTAAAATGGCTTCTAATAACGACCCGCTGTCTGGGCTATCTGGGCAGAATTTATTTGGCATGCCACCGCCGTCGTATAACCCGCTTGGTATGCCAGGCGGGAATGATCCGATGAGTATGGCATTAGCGCAGTTTGGCCCTATGTTCTTGTCTTCTCTCTTGGGTCAGGGTCAGTTCTTGCCTAACCAATTCCAGCCGCAAAATATGATGGATCAGATGGTTACGCAAAAATACTCAACGGCTTCGCGGGCCAATATTAATGCGGGGCGGACAATCGATCAGGGGGCTATGCGCAGCCTGGTGTTTAGTATGCGGTCAAAATTCGACGCAACTCCGCCGTCCGCTACACAGGCTGCCGGACTAAACTCGACAGCGGATATGCTAAATAGTGAGATCGCGCAAAGTATGATGGGGATGATGTTTGGGCCGCAGGTGGTAGAAGATTTATTCTTCGGGCGTAAGGGTAGCGCGGCCATGTTAGCGCAATCAGCGAACAAGATTGGCTATTATCGCCCAGATGCAATTACGGGACAGCAGCAAATGAGCCCCGAAGGCTTAGAGACGTTTACCAGCCAAATTTACAGTAACCTATACGGCGCAGGTGCGGATCTTAATGATGTGTCAGGCTTATCTGCTGGGCGCGTCGGGATATTATCAGAAGAACTCGCTCAGCGTGGTTTGTTGCCAGCTAGCCTCAGTCAATTATCGAAAGCTGATCAGCGTAGAGCACTACGAGATCCAGCCAATCGGCCGACGGACTTCACACCAGAGGAGGTCGCATTGATTGATGGCCCCACTGGCGGCGCTGGCGGTGCGGGCGGTGCTATCGATAAAAGTGTGGAAGAGATCGCTAAACTGGAGGGCGGGGCTGGAGCTATACGTAAAATAGATGCGACTCGGGTCTCTAATAAACTGAAGGAGTATGCCGGGGCGGTGGGCGCGATCAGAGAAATTTTCGGGGATAACGGAATGGGTAGCGCGCCTATGGGGCAGTTAGTGGCTGCGCTAGACGCGCTTACTCAGGGCGGCGCAGTGTCAATGAAAGCCGGGCAGTTAGAGCATTTAATCCGCAGGACACAGCTCGCCGCACGCGAAGGTGGTGTAAGTCTAGAGGGATTAATGAGCATGTCTGCGCGGGGCGGTATGATCGCGGACCACCTCGGACTTGATCGCACAATGGTGGCGGAGGGTGTGGTGTTTGGAATCCAGGCTGCTAAATCGATGAGCGACGGAGACGCGTTCGTACCAGGTTTCGGCAAGATGGATAAAAACGCTGCAGCATTACATGGAATGGAGCGCAGCCTTGCGGCTTCCGCATCGCCGGCCGGTAAATATCTGGCCGTGGCTAAGCGGCTTGTAGCGGAAAATAAAGATAGCGACGCCTTCAAGGCGAAGAGTCAGTCATTAATATCACTGGTATCGGCGCTCGAGAACGGGGGCAGCACCATGATAGATCCGACAACCGGCAAATCCATCAATATATATGAAGAAATGGGGAAGGATTCAATCGGATTCTTTTCAAAACTATTTACCGATGCCGGAATCAGTACAAGGGTACTAGACTCTTATTTCGCAGATGGTCTTACGCAGGAGCACGCGCGCGGATTATCACATAAAGTGGCGCTTGCTCAGGGGTATGAAATTACAACGAGCATCGGTAACAGTCTTAGCGCAAATGTAATGCAAAACGGCTTTGCCGTGTTAGAGGGCGAGGGTGGGAGTAGTTTGGGCCGTGAGATGAGTATGGCCCTTGGCGAGGCGTCTGTGCGCGACATGGGTACGCACATGACCGAAGACGAGCGAAATACTACGCTTAAGAACGCTGCTCGGAGCGGCATTCGCATTGAGGCGGAGCGTCGGTTACGGGCGGCTAACCCCGGTGGAACCATCACAGACGCGGAGGTGACTACGAAAGCGGAAGAGTTATTTAAGGGTATGTTCCAGGGCGATGGCGAGGATGCTACTGCGGCGGAGCATAAGTTTCAAAACTTCGTAAGATACCAGTATTCGGAGGCCTCGCGGATATCGTCGGGGCATGGTTTTGGCTCATTAGCGCAGGTGCAGCAGGTCCACGGACGGGCTGCGACCGCAAAGCTGCGAGAGACGATCCACCGCCAAGAACTTCGGGCGGCGGTGGAGGCGGCGAATGGTGGTAATTTTACACCATTTATGCAACGCATTAACGACGTCATGCGGCTATCTGGTTCTGCAGATAAATCGCAAATAGCCGCGGTCATGACTGGCGCTCTTAGCGTTAGCGGGCATCAAGAGCAGCTGATGGATGAAGCCGGCCGACTACTGGACGTTGGTGGCCCGGGTGCGCCTGATCATCGCGGGCTGGGGCGGGGCGCGTTTAGCGCCGTAGGCGGCAGGCTCCATGAACTAGGTAATGATTATAGCGCAGACACGGACGCTGAGAAAAAAGTCGCGCTGGATGCGCTCGACGACGACGTCGACGGGAAGGGTTGGGTGGACTTCAAGTCTAGATTCTCTAAGGGAGACATCCCCACATTATTCACAAATAAGGAGTACGTATCGCAAGCGACTATTAAAGATAAGCTTACCAAGATAAATACCGCAGGGGGTGATGGGAGGGACCAGCTACTGAAGTTGGCGAAAGAACACGGTATAGTCAAAGCGGGCGCTGAGACGCTAGACCATGACGCAGTGGCCAAACTAGCTGCACGAACTCGTGCCTCTAATGCGCTCGGCACACTCGCCGGGGTGGGCGATGTCGCCTATACCCGAGCCGACGCCGAGGAGGCACTAAGCGGCGTGCTAGGCCTGGCGCCAATAGCGGACGGCGTTGGGACGACTGATATTACGACCAAACGCGCTAAACTCGACGCGATGGCGAAGTATACGGAATCGCTAGGCACTAATACGACTACCGGAGCGGATATCCTGGGTGTATTCGGGGAAGGGCTGGTGGCCGAGACCAACCAAGCCGATCTCGCGACGCTGATCGATAAGGCTGCGAGCGGCAAGGGCGCCGACGGCGTAAGAAATAATACTGTCGCCAAAGATGCATTCGCTACACTACGTGAGGCTTTGGAGAAGCAGCCAGTTGGCGTAAAAAATCAGATATTGGCCGCGGTAGCTTTCTCGTCAGCGCAAAAAGCTCTTGGAATCGAGCTGAATGCGCCCGGTGGCATGTCGGCGGAGAAGCGGGAGCTAATTAGCCGCGTGGCTGCCGTTAATAGCCTTATGGAAAAGGATCCGAAGGCGGGCGTCGCGCTATTTGGCGGTGAGGCAGCCGCGGATGCGGGCCAGGTTGCGCTCAAAGATATGTTTGGCAAAGAGGGCCCAGCGAAGACTAAGGCAACCCAGCAACTAACTAAACTGCTCGGCTCGAAGGCGGAGCGGGACGCACCGCTCCCGGTGGGCGTCGAGGCGTTAAAGCCGCTCGAGCAGGTCGCGCAGGAGAAGATAGACGCCGAAGCGGCGGTGCTAAACGAGCAGGCCGGTACGGCCGCTACAGGCGCCGGTATAGGCAGCACAATTTTACAAGTATTCGAATCTATTAAGGAGCAGATACTACCGCCGATCTCTGAGGCGTTAGCCGCGGCTTTCAAAGACTTAAAGATTGAAAAAGTATCTATCGGCACGCTTGATGTCGATCTCGGCGGGACTATGTCGGCAATATTTGCTGGCTTACAGTCATCATTGGGCGGAATGACAGATAATAAGGCCGCACCGGAAGACGATAAGGCGGCGGCGGCTGGGAAAATGAAATCAGGTGAACCGGAGGAGATGCGCATAACCGGGGCATTAACTATTTCCAATTTACAAGAAGTAATATTATCCGGCACTGGACGTATGGCAATTTCCCACGATACAGCGTCCGTCCCGGCCGTCCGATCAACATAATTTAAGCGCGGGTAATTATATGGCTTCAGTTTTTCTCCCGTGCGGTGGTGGTGTTATGAAGACCACGATTAATTGCAAAAGCAGCACGGCAGTTACGCTGATCAAGCTATCTGGCGGGGGTATGCCCAACGCTATAATTACAGACTTTTCGCTGGACCTCGCAACAAATCATCAATTTTTACACGCACTAGATCACCGCATATATCTCTATCCGTTCGGTGATCGTGTTGGTGAGCTTGTTCTAACCGGTATTGGTTTTAGTAGCGGCCACTGCGAGGGAAAAAGCGTAGTAACCGGGAAGGAGTCAGTTAATGAATCGCTTGATTATTACTTGACCCATCGATTAAGTACCAAAAAGGGGCTCACCCCAATAAGTATAATCATCGCCGAAAAGGCCGAGCCATTCTTGTGTTTTTTGTCGCACTACCGTATAGTAGCGGCATCAAACAATTTACCGATTGTGCAATGGGTAATGCGCTTTAGTGTGATTCCGCCGGAGTGATTACCCTAAAGTGCTACAAATATGATAAACCATGCGCGAACATTATTGCTGAATAAACCTGGAAGATTATTCCAGCCAGGTACACTTGGTGAAGAGTATATTCCAGCTGCATATTCTACGATAACGCTACCATCTTATTTGCAGGCGCCACATGATATTATATTCGGGACTAATCCGGATAAAGTGTTTGAGAATTATCGTCTCGCAGAATTGTTGAATGTTATACACAGCACTGAGTTTGCTGAGTTTATCTATAGACTAGATCCGCGTGTCACATATACGCAAACTGGCGCAACTCCATTTTTTGGCGGCCAGATATCCGGCGTGCTCGAAAAGGTAGGGGGACTCGATCGCGCGCGCCTGGCTATTAACGGCTCCATGGACGCAACCACGCATACCATTACTGGTCGAGCACTGTTTGAATACTTTGTACGCATAACAGCCGGTGAAGAGCAAGATCGCGTTACAATTACTGAGATAGCGCAAAACGCTGTGTACGAGGAAGATATCCAGTGGGTTTCCGGAGCGAATAATGGCGGTACCTCATTACCTATTAAACTGCCTGGTACCGCGCTCACTGTACAGTTTTCTGGCATAGTAGCGTCAGGCATACCGTCGCTATATCAGGAAATCATTCCTAATTACCTATTACTCGAAAATGGCGACAAAATAGCTTTAACTACATCGGATGTACTGGATTCGCCGCAAAGCGTTGCGAGCGGATTGCTTGGCCAATGGCGCTTACAGCTTTATGTCCAACCACTCCCAGCCATTTCTACTATTTTGCCGCGGTTAGACTTACTCGGCGAGCCACTTTTTCTGGAATTATTCGGGCTGCAGCCGCATGAGCCGCTTGTTACATTCAGACATATCTGGGCCGACCACGATCTCCCAGTATATAGGTTATGCGCGTTTGTATTAGCGATGATATACCAAACTGAGCAACTAAGGATACAACAATGAGCCCGCCGTCCGATAACATTCGCACAAATAGGTTTACACTTTGGGCCGTTATAGATGGCGAGAAGTTTGAGGATATCGTAGCTGTATCGGCGTCATTCGCGTTAAACACAATTCCATCAGCAACAATTACATTCGCTGTAGGTGTCGATACTGAGTCGGGCGGCAGCGCCTGGATCGGAGCTGAGCCGGAAGCGGCGGAAATACACACAGCAAAAGCCAAAAAAATAAAACCGAGGGCGAAAGTCGAGATATATTTACGCATATACGATGGTACCGCGGAACTAGAGTACAAAATATTCAAGGGCATTGTGGCCGGGCGTGGCTATCAGCGGTCCTCTAATAACGCAAATTACTCGCTTCATATACTACACTGGTTGTCCGACCTACACTCGTCATCAATGGTTCACGGTGATTGGTATCCTGGAATAGGCGCTGATTGGGCGCAGGCCGCGGTATATGCGCTTATAGGGACAGCCAAGAATACATCTGCGGGCACACCCGGCATAGCGAAAGATATCGCGAACTATGACAATATGGCGAAGGATGTATGGCTTGAACTATTCCAGAAAATACTGTTGGCCGTGGCCGCGGGGCCGAGTTTAGCGCAGGGCAGCGGCGCGCATGAATCGGACAGCAGGAATGCCGCTGCGACAGAAGCGCTGACGACTATGATGCCGGGCAAGCACGCCGAGTCAAAATATGTGCCGCTCGGTATGCGGCTCGACGCGGCGTCAAAAGAAAATCTTCAGCATTCGCTACGCGAGTACCTGGACAGGTCGGTGGGTGAGGCATTTGCTTATCACACATTCTGGGCAAAATTAATTACAGAATATGCAGCTCAGTTTCAATTTGCAATATCTCCTGCTGTGGAGTGGGCTATTCCTATTCCATTTTGCGGCGGGCTTCGGGCGACTGACGGCGGCGTACCGCGGCCGAACGTGCAGACAATCAAAGCTAATGAGTATAATTACGCAAGTTTTAATGCGCATATGTCGCAAATCATAGAGGGCGTCTACGTCTTTCATCCGCATAATAGCGGCACGGGCGCCGCACAGCCGGCTGCCAATCCAAACCCAAATGCCACCGATACAAAGCTAAAACGGCCATACGCCGAATGGCCGAAGGAAGTCGTTGGCGCGAAGAACAATGGCATGAAATTATTTAAAAATTCTCCGGCGTGGATGCAGTCGCTCAGTGTGACCGCGCTGGGCGGGCTCTACTCGATCCATAACGTCGAGAGTGGCGTCACGACCAAGTCAGCCGATGGAGATATTTCCAATGCCGTCGGCGGCGGCCTTGGTGTTATGGTTAACTGGGCAAAACATTGGTTTTACACTGAATTAATGCAAATGCGTAGCGGCGAACTATCTGGCGCACTTCGCTTTGATATTGCGCCCGGTAGTTTAGTAAAGATAGAGACACCAACGCAAGAGAGTGAATTCAGGAATAGCGTCGCCAGTGAAAACTTCATGGTGGCCTCAGTGGTCTCAGTTTCGTATGTGATAAATGCGGAACGGGCAATGGCGGGCACATCATTTAGTCTGGCGCATATTCGTACGCCGGAGGAAGAGCGGGATGACGCCTTCACTACAGCCGAATTACCGCTGTACAAAGAGGCGTGGTACGGCGCTAAGTTAGCGGAATCAAAATAAATATTATGAATAACAAAAAACCACTAAGTACGACCACAAAGATTCCGTCAATATTAGATGGCGTCACGCCGCCATTTTCATCGCCACAGAAGCTGACAGGCGTGGCCGATGATTTTGATGGTACGTTTACGGCGTGGCAAACCGCGCAAAGTCCGAGTGCTAATACGCATATACTGAAGGCAATACAGCCCGTTATCGACACAGCGGTATCTAGCTATGTCGGGCAGGCGCCGACAGCGGCAATACGCTCAAAAGCTAAACTCATGGCGTTAAAGGCGCTGCAGACTTTTGATCCAGCTGTCGGCAATGTGCGCACACATATACTATCGCAACTACAGAGTTTACGCCGGGCGTCAGCACAAGAACAGAATATTATCAGTATTCCAGAACAAGTTGGGTTAGATTACCAGAAACTGATGTCGGCAGAAAATGAGCTGCGAGATTCGCTTAGTCGTGATCCATCTGATGATGAGATAGCAAACTCGACAGGGTTGTCTACCCGCCGAATAGGTAAGATACGGGCTTTTCACATGCCGCTGGCCGAAGGTAGCACGGTTTTAGACACGGGAGACGATTACGCGGACTCTGGCGGTATAGCTAGCGCAATTCCGGGCCAACATGCCGCGCAGGACGCGTGGCTGGATTTCGTATACGGCGATTTATCCACAACTGATAAACTTATTATGGATATAACTCTGGGACGTAATGGGCGGAAAAAAGCCGGGACACAAGAAATAGCTAAACGATTGAATATAACAGCTGGAGCTGTTAGTCAGCGCGCAGCTAAAATTCAAATTCTGTTAAATCAAAGAAAGGCGTTCTAGGTGCACATATGGCTCACGGAGATCCAGGCAAATCCAAGGTTGCGGCTAACTTCAAAAAGAGAATTGAAGAATTAACGGAAAAGGCAAAGAAACAATCCGACAGTTTTCGCTATTTCAACGACCGACGCGATTGGCACACACCGGAAGATATGAAAGATGCGAATTTACTTGATATCCCCGGGCTGCATGAGCCGGCATGGAATAGAAATGAAATTAACCAAGTATATGCTGATGTAGTCAGCCAGCCTGGGAAAGATGGTGGTACGTCCGGTGGGCTGGTGCAAATGAAAACACAATGCGATTTTATGGCGGTGGAGGAGCGGGGCTGGCGCTTACGTCACGCCAGTTTAGTTCGATCAGCTTGTATGGCTCACGGCCGCATGAATCTCCATAGCCACGAAACACGTTCAGCTTTTGTGCGCTTAATGAATGTTGTTACCGGAATTCAGCTGTTGTCCGCCCAACACAGCAACTAATAAGAGTACACCATGAGCCTCACACAATATATTGATCGGAAATATGACGTTATGGCGTTTCAGAATGTGTCGCCAGCTGGTGACACATTATTACGAATGGAGTTATTCGATACAAAGCATAACGGAACGATAGTAACCGGTATGCAGAAGTTGGCGCAAAGATGGCTGCTTGAGTTTTTAACAGAAGTGGGCTCTATGCCTGGTTTACCTCGCCGTGGTTCATCTTTTATGGCCGACGTGCGTAAGGGGACATTAGGCACATTCTCTGATATTGCATCAAGTTTTATATTCGCCGCTGCCGCTGTGCGCGCCAACCTACAACTCGAAGAGACATCCGCATGGCCCGATGACGAACGGATAGCTGTAGCTGCCCTACTTACCGCCGCGTTTTTACCAGGATTCGCTCGGATCGGGGTTAAGATCAGTAGTCGGGCAGGAGAAAATCGCCAGGTAATTTTACCCATATCTACGCTACCAGAAAACTTCAACTAATTATGGCACTAACTGTAACAAACATAGACGAACTTAATGTTGAGCACGTAGTAGCGCTCCAAAAAGTATTTACGCAATTGATTCAGGAAAAACATCCGAACATAGAAGTTTCGCGTGGTGTGTTCCATGATCTAGTTTTGTATTTTAGCAGCGTGCTGCACGTTTCGGTACAGGAGAACATATCGCGCGTTATGCGTAGTGGTAGTTTATTAGATATCATAGCTGATCCAACATTGGCTGATCCGCTGTTAGTGGATAAGGTGCTGTCGAACTACAACGTCACACGCGGCGACAGCGCGTACTCTACAGGCTCTGTTGTAGTGATTGCAAATCAAAATCTAATAACGAGTGTCAGTAATGGAATAACGTTAACCGCTGCTGGCGCACTATTCCGACCAACCATGGCATTCACTGGGGTACCGGCTGGGCAGCCAATAACCGCCGTAGGCGAGCGCGAATTACTCGCAATCGGGAATGATTTGTACGCTTTCACAATTGATGTGATCGCGGTGGAGCAGGGGACATATAGTAATATTAAACAGGGCACGAAACTAATCCCCAACGCACCGCCAGCCAATGTAAATGACATGTACGCGGCAATTGATTTTGTTAGCGGCGTAAACGAGCCTACCAATGCTGAGTACCTGACAAAGCTTTCAAATGGTCTTGTGGCTAAGACTATCGGCGGACGAAAGGCATTTGTAGCCGCTATAAAGGCACAACCGGCATTCTCTGCCACTCGGCATATATCTGTTGTAGGTTATGGTGACGCAGAGCAGAACCGAGATCAGCATACACTTTTTCCTGTATCTGGTGGCGGTAGAGTAGATCTGTATGTACAAACTAGCCCAACGGCGCAGGTCAAGAACGTTATAGTTCAAGCCACGTATATCCGACCAGCCGACGCGCTCGATATACTTTTGGGCTCGGTGTGGCAGCTCAGCTTATCGCGTAACGACATGCCTGGCTTTTACGCGTTAAACAAGATTACAAATGTGGTCGATACCGCTAATGGCGGCTATGCGGTACTTAGTCAAAATCGTGGCTATAATTTTGCGGATATTGAATATGCTCCAGACATCAAAACACTCGACGAGAGCGAGTACACGCGCTATAAGACGGTGGTGTGCCAATTCGTTGATACAGATGAACTCCCCACTGTGGCCCTAATTCCCGGGCAGTCCAAAAAGTATTATTCAGTAGCGTTGAGTGGCATGCCAAATATTGGTGAAATACAGGATTTCTTATCTAGCCCCGATATTCGCTGCCAACTCGCAGATGTGGTGGTGAAGGCCGCCGTTCCGTGCTTTGTGGCGATTGATTTCAAAATCCTAAAAACTGCTAATAATCCGGATCCAGACTTCGCCGCAATCAGGCAAGCCATTGTGACTGCGATTGCTTCGGTTGGGTTTGCTGGACAATTGCATGCATCTACTATTAGTGGGGCTGTACAACCATATCTAAGCCGCGGACAAGCAATTAGCCGGATAGATATGTTTGGTAAAATTATACGCCCGGATGGTGAGACCAAGTATGTGCGCGATTACTCGGTACTCGTGATACCGAACGACCCAGCACGAATGACTAGCCCTAAAACAGTAGTATTCTTAACTACTGTAGATGCTATTAGTATCGGATCTGAAGTGATCGTCGGATTCAACGCCTAAATAACTTATGACAAATTTTAGTTTCCCTACATCTGATTTAGACGACTCACGCAAACTGATAAGTTCGTTGGGTAGTTTTTGGGCTACAACCTATGTAGCCAAAGATCAAATCAAATCATTTGTACAGGCTATGTCGCTAAGCGCTACTCAGGCGCATAACAATAGCGTCGAGATGGCGGACGCGCGAAGCCGACACGATATACCAATCTTCCATACCGAGAACTGGTACCCTATTGTTATCAAAAAAAGTGAGACCAACCTCGCGCCGATTAATTTCCTAAAGTTTAATGAGACAGGCCTACGCTTTGACGGCGTAGATCAGATACTGTTTAATCAGACCGCGTCCAGAAACGTATTCGCATTTCCAGTGCCAAAAGCTTTAGCGGCAGTTTGCCAAATTTTTGACCAAATCTCGTTACCTAAGATTGGGCTTAGCCAGAATATTGATTTCGCCATTGTTGACTCGAGTATCGCCTTCATACGCGATCCATTTGCGCAAGACTTGTTTAAGAAAACACCAGTTTTTGTTGACGGGCTTATTGCGGATGAGACGATAACACTATGGGCATTCAAAGCTCAATTTGATTATGACTGGTTATTTCGGCAATTTGGCTATAGCGTCGATTTACGCGTAAAGACGAGTAATAATAGCAAAAAATTCATAAATACAATTCTAACGGGTTTGGTAGACGGGGCTGCGACGGCGACAACTCTCACTAAAGCGCTTTCAGCTATATTTGATATACCGGTTGCACTGAGTTCCGGCGAGATTGTCGAGGTTGTGGCCAGGGATAACGCTGGTATCGTTATTGTCACAGATAAGCACGTATACCGCTTTAGCGCTACATCTGTGCCCACCGTAGTAGTCGGCGATATATTAACTAAAAATGCGACTATGATCGCCGGATTTTTAACTATAGAGCTTAATCACGGCCGTGTACCCGAAACATTAACAGGCCTGGCTATAGATCACGGATTTACGGCTGCATGCTTTTATGGCGACCTAGTTTTCGAAAATCGAGCAGTGCCTTTGGAGGTGATAACAAATCACCCTAGCGCGTACACATACATTAAATTCCCGCTAGTAGGCTTGCCGCAGGACATACAGCATTTTTTTGATGAACTGCACGCGCGGGGGCTGGAGAACCTACCTGACCTAAATGCGCCGATATGTGAAGATTCTCCGCGTAAACAGGGGACACTAGCGCATATACTAAGTGGACGGAATATAGCGCTAGGTGAGCCGGATGCGGCTGATTTACCAGATACAATTAATCCGCTGGTATTTATAGCTGAAAATGTTTTACGCAATAATGTTGTCATCGTTACTATCAATATTTCCGCATTAGGCCCGAATCATTTAGGATTACATAATATCCGGCATATCCGCCAATTATTACCGCCGTATATGGCGTTAATCGTGGCATACACGCTAGACGCCCAAATTGACGCTATAACGCCAGAGGACAGTATTCGGGAGTCCCTACTGCCCTTTAAGGCCGCCGAGCCTATAATCGACATCCTGGACGATTCTGTGGTAATTGACCGTGGTGCAGTGGTCAGAAGTATTTCAGGTACATGTCAGTAGGAGTAACCATGCCAACAGATAAATTAAATTTAACTAATTTTGGGGTACGAGGGGTGGTCACACTCTGGCGTATCGACGAAAAGACTGGCCTTAAATTGCCTATCTGCACACAACCAAACCAAATTCAGGTGAGCTGGGGGCATATCGCCGCGAAGCAGCTGGGCTACCGGCGCCAGGCTGACCGAGACGACTACTATATTTCTGCCATGTATATTGAATACGAGAATCAGGTAGCGCCGGAAGATCCTGTAATTGTGAGTAGTTTTGAGCGGCTGATTGGCCGAGAATATTACGCAGAACTCGAGGCATCGAGTGATCGTGGGTATTTGCGCGTACCTATGCGGCTAGAGCCGACGCTCAGTGTGGCGGTTGGCAGTGAGGGCGAGATAGTCCTTACAGACGACGAGCTCGGAAATCAGTTAACATTCTTCGCACAATCGGCTGGTTCGGCCGAGAGCTTTGGCGCACAATTTAGTCACGCGCTTAATAGCAAGATTTATGCTGCGTCACTAATTGCTATGCCCAAAGCTGATGACCGGGCAAGAGATATCATTTTCGCCAGAACTAATTTTAGTACTGAGAATCAGGTGGCTAAAGAAGCATCATCGCAAATTGGCATAACGTGGGATATCTCCTTTGAATAATTTGACGGGAGCTGTGGATGAATAATAAATGGCTGTATAATATTCGGCATGTCGCCCCAGGCGAGCCGGTTAAGTCTGAAATCGTCGGCCGGCCAGACCGAGCCCTTGAGGAGCGCACTAGCTATCTAAAGGAACGCCTGGAGGCGGCCGAGGCCGGGCGAGCGTTATTCGACACTGATGTGACAATTGCGCCGGATGTGCTCGCCGGGCAGCCGGTCTACTGGAATTATTCGACGCAGCGCTATGAGCGGGCCATCGCCGCCGTGGAAGCTGATGACAGCACACAAACACTAATTGTACAACCATCCTCAGATTGTGTCGGGATTCTGTACGCAAAGAAGTCAGCCAATCTGGGCGACGTTGTGCTGTACGGTATCGTGAAACTACCGGAAATTACGAACGCGATTACTGGCGCTCCGGTAGCGGGGCGGTATTACCTATCGGCTACTGATCCGGGAAAACTAGTCAAACAACGGCCAGCGGTTACTGTGCCGGTGTGTCTATTGCAGGGAGTAAAAGACAATTGCGCTGATGATCCTTGGATCGTCGTGATGCCGCAGATCCGCGACTTTCTGGAAGATCACATCCACTACAGATTTGAACTAGAAACAGTCGCGGCGGGCATCGTGGAGGAGGATGTAGATGGGCACTGTACCATTACATCACCACAGCCAACAATTGCTGGCTGGCTTCCGGCTAATCACGCCATATTCAACGGTAAGGCGCCAGCAGGCGCAGTGTTTGGCTATAACATTTCTGAGCATCTAGCGCTATCGCGCGTATGGCCGCCACTGCCGATCCAGGCCGTAGCTATGTTATGGGATAAAGGCCAAGAGCTTGTCGGCGCAACTGAGATACCACTCGGCGCAACTGGCGCGGCCATCTGTGATACTTTTGGTATCTGGTGGATGAGCGACTGTGTTGCCGATCTGCCGTGGGTTCGAGATCTAAGTAGCGCGAGTTCAGCAAGCTCGGATAGCTCGTCGAGCTCGGCCGGGGCGGAGTGTCCCCGCGAAGAACGTATGCGCGTGATTGTAGTGTACTTGCGGATGCTACTCGGAAATGACCGCTCTGTGGTTACCAGTTTAAAGCCAGCACCAGGAAGCCCCATAACGGTCGTTAACTGTGAAGGCCTAGCAGCTACAACTGGTGATCTTGAGCTTGATCTTAATCTAGAGCTAGCCGTTATTCCGCCGAACGTATCTGGGGCGAAAGTGCTTAAGCGTGTAGAGAATCATTACAATCTACGCGCCGGGTTAGTTACAGAGGGTATAGTCAGCGGATCTCCGCCGATCGTGCTCACCAGTGTGTCGGAAGAGCCAGCTGCCTCTAGAGCTCTGACAAATGCCGAAAAGACCGCGCTTGGCTTTGACCCCGATGACGCCATTACAGCGTACCAAGGGCTCGTTAAGATCACTTTTGACGATACGCTAGTTGAGCGAGAAATTTCACCGCAGATTATTCGACTAAGTGACGTGGTAGAGCGGCTGTATGTTGATATCCCTTATCTAGGCTTTCCAGCCGGGCAAGATTCGCACATACGGATACGACTTAATGTACCTAGCTCTGGCCTTGGGACTGGGCTCACTATGCGCGTGCGTACACAACTGTTTGGCCGTATCACAGGTACACTACCGGACTTAGCGCTATCACACCGAGTGCTCTCCAGGCCTTCCTCGCCCGCGCTCATGCCGCTAATTGATATTTCTCCGACGCCGGTGTTCACTACTGGTATACCTGTTGTGCAGGATACAGCTGTTGAAATTATGAGCGCGACATTTAGCGTGGATGAGGGTGATACAGTTTTAGTGACAATCCGTCGGCCACTGATTTTGGGAAATCCTGACGCATATCTGGGTGAGGTGGGACTACTTCGCATATCCGGGATCATAGCCACGACCTAATGCTAAATAGCTACAAGGAAAGTGAAGCGTAAGTGAGCCAACTACTTTGGAATCTACAGTGGTTAAATCATAACTCTCAGCGGTCTTATCCGCTGACTGAGCGGGCTATCAAAGTAGACACAACCAATACTATACGGATACCGGATAGTTTTATTGTATCGTTGTATTTTCCTGTACATGCCGGACTAGCTGTAGCCACAGAACGCTTTTTCATAAAAACGCTACTACTCTCGCCGATAGGCTATACCATTGGAATTGGTTACGAGTCTGACACTGAGACCGTACTAGTCGGCTCCGTAACTATCTCAGCTGCGACGCATATTACAAATCGCACATACGCTGTCGGCGGCGTAGATGATTTTGCCGACACTATCGGACAGATCGTTATCGGTAAATTAGATGAGATCAATACCCTGCCACCGGGCTTGTATAGTTTCGACCGGACTTCCGGTGAGCTGGAAACGGACGCTATTCGCCCAATGATCCGCGGTATAGCCGGTATCAGAGTTATTAATGGTGTAGAGACAAGCGAGCTAATCTACGGCGATGTTGAGTTAGTCGCTGGATCAAACATGCGGATCGACGTAAGCGGTGGCGGGCCGGGGCCTATTATCACATTCAACGCTATTAGTGGCTTAAATCTGAATGAAGCTTGCGTGTGCGCTGATGGCGCTACCGGCGAATGCATACGTTGCATTAATGGTGTGTGCTCAGATGACGGCTCATTTACACTGACGGGCGGTGAGTGTATTCAGGTTAATAGCACATCAACCGGACTATCGATCGAAGATACATGCGCTAAACCGTGCTGCGGGTGCGAAGAGCTAGATGCCTTACGCGGCCAAATAGATCGATTTAGCGACGGCGCCACAACCTTACAAAATTTTGTATCACGGTTAAGTGCAGAAGTCACCCAGATGAGCTTGACTGTTATAGGTAGTCGCTTGGGTGACAGCGACTGCACCACATGCGAGTAAGGTGACATATGGCCTGTAACGCGCCAGTATATTCACCTAGAGGCCGGGCTGGTCTAGGGGTAGTACAGCCACAGAGTGGGCGTGATTATCCATTTATCGCCCCGTCAGCCGATATTAGCGGATTAGTCGCAGACCTGTATATCGAGTATGACGATGCGGGATTATATCAGCCAAATATAGCTGAGTCGTCGCACTCGCTACGCGTAACTTGGTTATACGGCGTAGGCTGCGTAGATGGTCCGTCTATACCGGGGGCACCCGCAGCTGTTAATGCCGCTGATATCGTTATAGTCGACGAAAACGATGTGGTGATCTTTGATTCAACGTCGGCTGATGCGGGCTCGCCTAAAATATTCAGCACGCGGGCATGGGGCACTGATTACGTTATCTACGAGTGGATCGGTAAAACAGCGCTATGTCGTTTAGTAGCTTACAGTACGTGGCCACCGGATGTGGATGTAGTCACAGAATATCCGATAAATTTAGCGCCAGAGTCCGCTGTCATAGACGACCGAGCGGTGTATAAGACACCTAAACGCGTGACTAGTTTAACTGCATTGTTAACCAATATGACCAATACTGCTGTTAATTTCAAAAGTGGATTTAACATGTTAACGACAGTTGAGCCAGTTTCCCGTAAATTGCGGCGCACATCTCGTATTGAATTTAACGCGGTTGCCGGAGCGGGCGATGGTAGATTCTCAAATTGCACGGATGACGATTTGGCCATTAAATGCATAAATGGGGTATGCGGCCCAAGTATCCTTATCGAGGCGCCTGACTGCCTATGGCTATCGGCGGCAGGTTCGGTTGATACGGATAACGGGGTCTTTGTGCCGATCCCAGCTACTCAAACACTACAAAGCGGCTGCGATCAACCTTGCTGTGCGTGCCCGGACTACGTAATCACCGGCGAATTTCTTAATGATGTTGCGGATAGTTACCAGGGTATCGGGGATATAGCGCATGATGTGCTCGGAGTGCATTCCGAGAATATCGATATCTGGACTGATCAGCGTATATGTCGCGCACAGAAGCCGATTAAACTTGCGTCTACAGCGCAGCGCTGCCCGTATATTGATGTGGTTGTACAGTACTGTAATTTATGTGAGGACTGCGCAGAGGACGTAATAATTACGCTTACAGGTTCCACATACCCGGCACTCGCGGCGACGGGTGAAGTTCAACCATGCTTTACGTTTTTATCGTCTGGAGCTACGATAAACGCGTCGTATTATATCCCAGGGGACTGGCCGACCTTTCAAATTAGGTTTGGTAATGTAGCGGCCGGTAATCGTGCAAAACTTATTTTTAGATTGGGTATTGATCCGGCAATACCGGTATCAGTAAGATTTAGCGCCCAGGGGACAGCGATACGTAACGGTGTTCTAGGCCCAATCCGCCGCGGTTGTAATGATGAAGACCAAATTGCTATAGAACTACACTCTGTACTCACGCGATGCTCGCCAACTGGCAGCACGCTAGCCTGTGTGTGACATATGCCTGTACGTAATCAAAATTGGTATGACCTACAGGCGGGGCGGCGCTACCCACTGGATGATCTGAGCACCGGCATAGACGATACTGGCGCACCAATACGTGACGATATAATTGTAGATTGCCATATCAAATTTCCTGCTGTTTACGGTAATTATGCATTCGTATCTGGCATTACTGTGACACCAAATATTGTTACCGTAATTATTGCCGCAAATAGTTCACTCTACGCATCTGGCGGCACCATCATAGCGGCAATAAGCATACCTAAACCATTAACAACAAATACAAATTATCCCATACAGGGGCTAGTACCCGGCGTAGCGGGCTGGCTCGCCCTTGGCGCGGGTGTGGCAGTAGATTTCTCAGCCAAATACAGTAAACCAATACAGGGCTTGTTGGCGCCTAGGAATGCTAGGCCGTTTCGCGAACTACCGGTTAAGTCGATCAGTAAGTATGGCCTATCACAGCAACTGCGCGATATTGTGACCATTGCGGCCCAGGCGCCAGTGGTAGCCACCTACACGACCGTCACAATTGACGATAAGATAAGTAAAGCTGTTATTTTAGCGTTAGACGGCGCAGTAGTCGGGATCGACTACGAGCCACTTCAGCACTTTCTTGGACCATGCGGCGCAAGACCCGAAAGCGGAACTTGCCCTCGCGGCCAGATCTTGACCATCAATGGCGCGATACCGGACTGTAGTGGCAACATAAACATTCAATTTACTGATGGCTTGGATGGTTATTTATTTGAAGATTGCGGCGGTATCGCAATAGACGTCGATCTGGGTTTGGCGGATGTGTGCGATAAACCAGCGCCAAAACGTGGCGGCGAAGATGGCTGCATTCCTGAGTCATCAGCATCATCTACAGATGTTGGCAGTAGTGACAGTAGTGACAGTAGTGGTGCGCCAGAGAGTAGTTCGTCTTCTTCTGCAGTAAGCGAAAGCTCGTCCTCAGGCGCCTATTCGTCATCTGCGCCGTGCCTAAGCTTGCCGTTATGCCTCACGCTAGATGACATACCAGTGGATATGACTACACGTGCTGGTTATTTCCGCGTAGATACAATACTTGCACCCGATGAGTGTGTTGCAGATATTCCAGATGTCGTATCGCTTGACCGTTCTACGGTTATTGCCGGCAGTGTCACGGGTGTCAATATATTAACGTTGGACATTTGCGAAGCCGATTCGCTTATTGGGCATAAAACCAGCGCGGTCCTGCAGCTTAGCGGTGGGACAAAGCGGAATGGTGGCGTAATACTTAACTACCTGACTACCGCGCAAACAGGCGGTAATCACAAGTACTTAATGGCGCTATTAGATATCGATCACAGCTCATTGCGATTGATGCGGTTTAACGGCTCCGGCCGTGACACGATAAGTACAGCTAGCTTTATTGATTACGGTTTTGTATTCGATCCGCTGGCGTGGTACGTGATCTCAGTGCTACCCACCACGTTGGGCCCCGATATATTAGTACAATACTCTATACGACCTATAACCTCCATGATACCGAGTATATCCGCGTCAGTATTGGTAACAGCCGCACAATTTGGTAACACTATTGGCACCGTCGGCCTCTATACTTCTGCGTCCCCGGCTATTTTCAGTCACCTGTTTATCGAGGCGTAAATGTCTGGTGCCCGTATCATATTCCCGAATTTTCGTGATGAGCAATCGGATTCTCGCTATCCATTTGCGGATACGGCCTCGCTACGCGATGCCACAGGCGTATTAAACATACCGCGCGCCGGATTTATAGACGCAGTAATCTACGCCATTGGCCGCGACCTCAAGGCCCGATTAGCGCGGGTTATCGTTACAAATGATACTGTGTCACTTGTTATCGTGAATAGTGGGAATAAGGAATTAGCGCGCGGGGTATATAATCAGCTCACCCCACCAGCTACCGGCTATATCCCACTTTATGACAATTACGCGCGGCCGGCTGGGTTATTTATATTGACTCAGAATACGATGGCAGTCATGGCCGGCTGGGGCGTCGGAACGCATACATTCACAGCGAGCGCGGCCGAATTTGTATCTACTGTGGTTATCCCGGCGCAAGAAGAATGTTTACGGGCAGTTAGTAATGACGACCAGTTCTTTACTGGTGATGTGTGGATTATCGGCGGAAATGGAGTGGTGGTACGAGAAGATGAAGAAAATGTAGTAAGAATAGATATTACGGGGGAGCCGTTATTTAAACGTATACTGTGCGGTGACGGCGATATTCCGTTTAATCCGCCAAATACACTGCGGACTATCAATGGCTGCGGTCCAGATACTTACGGTAATTTTACGCTAACTGTAGTGGGGCACACCGTCGATGATCCGGTATTGCGTATATATCCGCATGGTGGTGTACTACATATCACTGCTGTTGGTGGAGGAGTTAGCTAATGCCACGCGCTGGTTTTTATAACGATAATGAGTATAGGGCTTATCCGTTTATTGCGCGATTGGCGTATTCTGGACTCACGCCGTGTCCTAATTCGGCAATAGTTGATTGCGGATTTATTATGGGGCTGGATAGCGAGTACGATCCCGAGGAGCATGTAGTTTATCTTTATCGTGTAACGCGCTTATCTGATACTTTTGAATTTGAATTTCGTACGACCGCGCCAGGTGCCGTAGCCTATCCACTCATATTCGAGCGTGCCGTGACGACGCCTGAATGGGCCTCCGAATTTGTCGAATCAGGTGTGAATACTGAAACATCAGTATGCCTAACAGAGCCCGCGTGGGAAGGCTACTTAGTTACTGGTGTAATGGTTGAGCTATTGAATTTACTGCCGGGCGACGGCTCAGTACAGTTTTTTGCGCCAACAATCAGTATTGGCGCCGATCATGAGGTGGAGCCGGCGCGCATACAAAGCCTTGTTCGAGCCTATGTTAGGTCTATTAACGTCGGTAACTATGCTCGTATTTATGCGGCTGACTGCGACTCCTCGTCATCGAGCTCGGGCGATATCGATGATGCGCCGGCAGAACGCGCTATAAGCGTAAATGCCACCTGCTTGACCGGTGCTGTACAATTTAAAGCGGGCTTTAACTGCATAATACAGCAAGCGGCATACAATAATACACTCACAGTTATTGCCAGAAAATATGCCAATACAGCTAATGACCCGGATAGCGAATTATGTCAGTACGGCAGCGAACTCCCGCTATATGTAGGTGAAGCGCCGGTAGATGGCAGTCAGTTTTTAAGCGGCGGGGCAGCGTGTGAGGAATTGATCGCAAGTATAAATGGCATTACCGGAAAACATGTTAATATAGTAGCCGGCGTGGGCGTGACGATAACACTAGAGGCTACCGATACCCTAGTCATCGGACTTAACCCTACTGTCATAAATCAAAACTGTTAAATACATATTGGAACCGGCATGGACGAGCCACTATTTATCGTAAAGCCTGAGTGCGGCGTACCGTATGTCCCAAAGGTTAATTTAACGTTTGTTGAAGACTGCGTTATACCGCCCCTCCCGCCGCCAATATTTGACTGCGAGCCGCCGATTCCGCCACCGCCAGAGCCGCCAATTCCTTGCCCGGATATTAGCGGGTCTGTGAGTATAGTTGTACGCCCAGATGGCAGCAGGTGCGGGACGAGCGCGTCGAGTTTGGACTCTGACGGCGGCGGCGTTATGACGATCACACGCACCGAATTTTGCGAATTTAATATCGACCTAGCACTTGATATCGTAATTCCGTCGGTTCCGTGTCCGGTATTTAGGCCAAGTCAACTAACGGTAGTTACCGGGCGGATTGGCTGTATCCCGTCATCGTCAGATAGTCTCACTATTACGGCCACCCCATGTGGCGACACAAACGACCCAAACGCACCATGCGAATTTGAACTCGAGCTCAACCTCACTATTCCGATACCGCCGTGCCCGAGTATCACAACTCTGCCGCCGATTATAACAACTACTAGGCCGTATTGTTTTGGTTTTAATGAGCCTAGCACGCTTACCGTAAGCAGTTCGCAGCCGTGTGGCGATCCAAATGAGCCATGTGCGTTCGAATTCGCTATTAACCTAAATATACCGGTGCCGCCGTGCCCGATCTTCCATTGGCGGACGCCGACACTTGCGTATTCTCGGAAGAGCGATTTAGTCTGCCCGCCGTCATCGTCATCGTCTGATTCGGTGACGGTCGAGGTCCCCAGTGATCCATGTAACCCACTCGAGCCGTGCGAAACTATATTCGGTTTACACCTGAATATCGAGTGGCCAGTGTGTCCCAAAATTAAAGCAAGAGAGGAGGAGCTGATACTGACTCCTGGGGTTAAGCTTACTCGTGGTAGGGTCGGATGCAATTTTCCGTCCTCGTCAGATAGTCTCACAATCACGGCATCGGAACAATGCGACCCAAGACAGCCGTGCGAATTTGAATTCGCGCTACACCTCACTATTCCGGAACCACCGTGCCCAAGAATTACAACTAAGCCGCCGGTCGTGAACATCATACGTAAACAATGTTCGTCGTCATCGCAGTTGGATGGAATTACTATCACGGCAATACCTCAATGCGACCTAAACGAGCCGTGCGAATTTGAACTCGAGGTCAACCTCACTATTCCGGTACCACCGTGCCCAAAAATCAAAACTAATCCGCCGACCGTGACGACGACGCGATGCGCTGGTCCTGGTGGCGGCGTATTTACGGTTATAGAGCCGCCGGAATGCGGAGATCCAGATGATCCATGCGAGTTCGAGTTAGACTTGCAGATCTCTGTACCGGTACCGCCGTGCCCTGTCATCTTGACAAGACCGCCAGACGTCTGGGTATTCGAGCCGACCTGCGTCGGCGGCCGGCCCATCAGTGTGCTCACCGCCACTCCGCTTAACAACCCCTGCGGCCCTGCCGAGGAGCCATGCGGAATTCTATTAGATTTAGAGATCGCCATACCTTTGCCGCCTTGTCCGGACATAACCGGCCAGGTGTACGTGCTCGTTGGTGACCCGGCGAAAAGTACCCTTGAGGTTACAAATAACACCTTGAAGGGCTGCTTTCGGGATCCCGCGGAACCGTGTGACTATACAATTGATGTCACTGTCTATGTCCCACCGTTTGAGTGCCCAGTATTTACAATATATACGCCGCCCAAGGTACATTTTAGTTCGGGAGAGAATTCGCTAAAAATTCAGCTTAAGGTGCCCCCGCCGCCCGATCCTAATGCTGACCCGCCGATCGTGGTATACGATTGCGAATACGAGGTAAGCCTTGATATCTATGTACCGCTTGCGTGTCCGGTATTTACTGTTAATACAACCACAGTTTCGGTTGGTGATCCAGCGGAGAGCGCACTTACAATTAAGGCGGCGGAAGGCTCGACTCCAGAGGCATGCGCATTTGATGTGGATCTTGCGATCAACATCCCGTGTCCGATATTTAACGTACTGCCAATCACAGTTGCGGTTGGTGATCCCTCGAGCAGCACATTTACCATTGCGCCGGTCGTCGTAACTGCTGGGGATCCCTGTAAATTTGATGTTACGCTCGGGCTCTACATACCTGATTTCGCATGTCCGGTATTTAACGTACTGCCAATCACAATTACGGCCGGCCCAGTCGCGAGCAGCGTATTTACAATTACGCCGGTCGCCGCAACTGCTGAGGATCCCTGTAAATTTGATGTTACGCTCGGGCTCTATATGCCTACGTTGTGTGTGTGGACATATGAGTTGGATGTCGCTACGGTCGCCAACGGGCGCCTAACGATCGGCTTGACCGGCGAAACTTGGGAGCCGGTGATCGATACATCCGAATGTTCAGTGGTATTCGAGCAAACTCGCGCAGTGCCGCCGCCGCCTACGTTCACCAGTGCGAGCGGTAGCGGTGTCACATGGCTCGCCGAGTGCGACGCCGCCCCAACTGTGAATATCACAATAACGCCTACGTATGCGACGGCCGTTGCCTGGCCGCTTAATACCGTCGTGGCCTCATACGAGGTGTTGTTTGACCTTAGATTGCCTCGGCCAGTTGTGTATACCGGCGGCGCTATTACCGTTGGAGACTACGGTTCGGGGACGATATCTGTTGTCCCTAACGGCCCCACCTGCGATAGACTCATAACGGCGGCCATAACACTAGATACAACCCCGTGCGCGCCGCCGGGCTCGTCGTCGGCCCCGTTTACAGTCATGCCGCCGGGGTATTACGATATAGAGGAAACACCGCCAGCCCCGCTAAGCGATGACGAAGAATCTGATATTTTTATCGCCCGCGTGCTAAATGAGCTTGCCACAAATTTAGAATTCCGTAAAATTATCAGACAGATCGTGACCAAGGATGCAGACTAAATGAATGTCAGCGCGGCAAATTCGAAAATTACGCTCGGAAATCGCCCGTACGCTATCAGTAACGGTGCCGACGATATTATCGTTAAAGTCCGCTTGCGCGATTACGATAATCAGCCTATACCTAATCGTCTGGTAGAATTAATAGCAGATAGTGAAAATGTGAGTATAGTGCAGCCGGAGCTAACTGACAGCGATGGTGCGGCAATAGGCTATATTACGGCTACCGAGCCGGGCGATGTAGCCGTCACTGCAATTGTGTACCCGGC
>Ga0163154_10000527_pt1 | contig 58969 bp, 63 predicted proteins | sample OliLakLV19MP9P1_FD_148649 | JGI IMG/M metagenome (GOLD analysis project Ga0163154, IMG submission 148649) | Freshwater microbial mat bacterial communities from Lake Vanda, McMurdo Dry Valleys, Antarctica - Oligotrophic Lake LV.19.MP9.P1 | ecosystem: Environmental > Aquatic > Freshwater > Lake >...
ATATTAAGTAAAGAAAGAATTTTTAATGAATTATCAATCGCGTAGAGCCACAGTTTTGCTTCTCTTTTTATTTACAGCTGCATTAGCTGCTGTTTCTGTTTTCATAGCTCTCCAATTTAGAACTAAAGAACCTCTTCAACCAGGTCCAGGTCCTGGAGTTTCTTGTAAAGCAGCAGGTCAAACATGCAACAACGATTGTTGTTCTGGTTTGGTTTGTCAGAATGGAATAGATGGAACATCTAGATGCGAGCAGCCAAGTGGAGAAGTATGTCCTGGAGGAGGAGTTTGTGGAAATCAGCATATAGCTTTTAGATGTACGGGAGATTTTGGATCTGAATGTAACAGTGGAAGCCCTGGAGTTCAAATAGCTACAGTAAGCAGTTTCGACGAAGGTTTAGCTTTTATAGCTGGATGCGGGCAAGTGGATCAAGTTTGTAGTGGAGGAAGTAAAGATAGACAACTTTGTGGAAATTTTAGAATTGTAAAAGATAACTGTACAACAACACCTCCGCCACCATCAATCACAACATTAACATGCGATCAAGCTTGTGGAGGAGCAGATACACAGTGTGCAGATGGATTAACTTGCGATGCTACTAGTGGAAAATGTAGACTACCTGCAAATCCTCAAAGTCCATATTGCGCACTTCCTCAGGAAGTAGTTTGTAATCAACCTTGCGATAATGGAATAACAGCTTTTTGTCCAACAGGATTAACTTGTACAGATATTGGAGGATCTACAGCATGTAGATTGGCTAGTAACCCTACAAGTGCATCTTGTACTAGTCAGGAGTGCGGACAAACATGTGGACCAAACGGAGAGTGTCCTGGCACATTAGCGTGTGCGTCGGATGGAATTTGCGTTGCCGCAGGTTGTGTTGGATATCCAGAACTTTGTACTTCAGATAGATGTAATTCAATTCAAGTTGAATGCGGGGCAACATGTTATTTAGATTTAAATTGCGGCGCTGGGACAACTTGTTCAGTAGAAACTGCTTTAACAGATCCTTGTTTAGCAAATGGAACATGTACTGCTGGAGCTTGCCAAGCAGATAATTGTTTAGCAGATCCTGCTTCTTGTAATGCAGATTTATGTACACCAACAGTTACACCACCACCACCAAATCCAGAATGTGGATCTACTTGCGAGACAGATTCAGAATGTCCAAATGGTCATTCATGTAATGCAAGTACAAAAACATGTATTTTAACTGGATGTACTGCGACAACATGTACTAGTGGACTATGCGCTCCAATTTGTGGAGGACCATGCATACCTGGCACATCTAACAGTTGTCCTGTTGGTCATTCATGCGATTCAAATAATAACTGCGTTAAAAATGAATGTTTAAATAACGCGAACTGCACAAATAATGGATGTTTATTGCCAACAATAATTCCAACAACAGCTATATTCGACGATTCAAGAGACTTCTTGTTGTTAGGAATTTTATTAATGATCTCTGGGATATTAATTTATAGAACTAAATTCTTGCAAATGGCAATTTTGGAACTTAGCACCAAAGAAAGTAATTTAGATAAAGAACTATCTAAATGGAGATCTGTAGAAGAAGACAAAAAAGCCCAGAAATTAAAAGGTAATAGAGATAAATTTGAGAAGGGATTTGAGTATAGAGAAGTAGAGGCAGATTTGGAAGGAGAAGAAATACTATAGTCATCAGCAGTCAGCTTTCAGCAATTAGCTTATAGTGTAATTTGAATCTAAAGATTCATAACTATGTAATTACGCAATTACGATGAAATCTAAGTCCTTAATTACATATTCTTAAACTTTGTATTACCTCTGGCTAAAGCCATACTTCTTTAATTTAAGAGTAATTTAATTAGTCTTTAATATATCAATATCTTAATTTCTTTTCTAATAACCAATAACATAAATTAATTTTCACCTTTAAACTTTAGTCATTCTATTGCTATAATCTTCAAGATCACCTCAAAATATGAAGATTACGAAGTTTTTATTATTCTTTCTTGTTTGTTTCTCATTCCTAAACCTACTAATTAAATCACCAGCTAAAGCACAATCGGATTTGCAACGAGTTTTCATTAATGAAATTATGTCAGCTCCATCACCAGTTTCGAATAATGAATGGATAGAATTATTCAATAATTCTGGAACAGAAGTTAATTTGCAAGGATGGAAAATCGACACTGAAATTATAAATGAAGAGGTGATAATACCTAACCAAGGCTATTTAATTATTGCTAGGAATCGAAATGAATTGTTATCTTTGTACCCAAACTTAACCAATATTGTTGCTCTAAGTATGTCTTTAAACAATTCGGGTGATGAGGTTATATTGTCCGATGGAGTAAACATAATAGATCGGGTAGAGTATTCAACCACAGATCAAAACAAAAGTTTAGAACGGAAAGGCCCAAAAGATCATGAGCTGTGCGTAACGCTAAGCGAAAATGAAAACAATTCAATAGGTGTGCAAAACTTAAACTATTCATTACCTTGCTGGAGTGAAGAAGATATTTTACCTAATTACGAAATATCAGAAGTTTTAGTAAGTAAGGATAACCAAGATTTTGCATCATCTGTCACAAACTACGGAGATACTTCTATTTATTTAGATTTTGTAACTATCGAAGAAATTCTTGCTGAATTAATTCATAGCATTCGTTATTTCAAAGAAGATGGTACAGCAATATACAACCCTGTAAATTTATCTAATTATGTAAATAAGAAAATCAAATTGGTTGTCAGCCTAGCTTCTGGTCAAGTATTGGAAAAAGAAAGCGAGCCAATTTTCATTTATCCAGATGCAAAAATAATTATTACAGAGCTTTTGCCCAATCCAGATTCAATAATTAACGAAACGGAATTTATTGAAATTTTTAATTCAGGAAATTCAGAGGCAAATATGACTGATTGGTATTTCTCAGAAGCACAGGAAGGAGGGGTTTGCGAGAGTTCTTCCACAAACCCCTCCTTTAACAATCTAATTTTAATGCCTCAATCGTATTTAATTGTCTCTGGCAGTCTGGGCGTGACCTTAAATAACGACGGAGATGAGATATTTCTTTGCAATAGCTTAGGAGAAGTTGAAGATACGATAGTTTATCCAAATGCACCAAAGTCAAAATCCTATTCTCGGATATTAGATCTATCAAATCTATATATATCTGAATTTCAATATGTTGATTCTAAGACCCCAGGCAGCTTAAATATTTTTCAAAACATTGGCTCTGCAATTTTGGAAATGAATATTAAAGAGGCACGAAATCAACAAGATAATACTTTAGTTTTTACGAGTGGGGTAGTTTCTGTAGAAAAAGATGTATTAGGGGATAATGTTTTGTATATTCAAGATTCAACAGCAGGTATAAAAGTTAATTTATCAACAAATTTAAATCTTCAAATTAAAAAAGGAGATCTTGTTAAAGTTATTGGTCAAGTTTCGAATTCTAGAAACGAAAGAAGGATTAAAGTTGAAAATTTAGAGGATGCATGGATTATTAATTCAAACCAAACTATAAACCCTGCTACAAATCCTATTGGTCATATAGAAGATTTAGAAGGAAGGTTTGTGAAGATTGAAGGTGGAATTCTAGAAAATTTTTCTTCAAGTTTCGATGTAAATTCATCTTTAGGCAAAATTCGTATTAGTGTTTTAGATAGTACAGGAATTGAGATTCCGGAAAAGAAAAAAGGAGATTTTGCGATAGTTTCAGGTATAGTTTCGCAGTACGACGATTCATATAGAATTTTGCCACGTTACCAAAGCGATTTAGAAATAATTGCAAATATTGAAGTTTCGTCGACAACACCAAAAGTAAATGGGGCGTCAACAAAAATCTCTACGGGGGGTGGTTCAGATGGTAGAACTTCGAGTATTTCTACAGAAAGGGAAAATCCAGAAATGAAAGAAGCTATTGAAGATCAGACTAGTCCATCTGCAAATATAATTAAAATAGAAAGCAATGTAGAGGATGAAAATAAATATTCTTTTGCATGGGTATTTATGCTTGTGGGTGCGCTCTTGGCAGGTACATATTTGTTCATATGCTGGAAAACCATTTACAGCATTGAGTTATCAGAGGTCCCTTTGTACTTGTCCAATAATTTTGAATATTTTAAATAACAATTTCATACCATAGGGTATACGTGTGTCATAATTAAGTTACTGACGCAACAGATATAAGATACGAGATATAGAATAGTAGAGACACACCTTTGGGAAAACATTCAAATTCTCTAATGCCAAGATGTCAAATTAAGTTTTAATTACTTCGCTCTATGTTAAAAAGATATAAACACGGTAGCTTTGTTAATATCCTTGGAGTAAAGTATATCTTGTCTTTCGAGAAGACTAAAACTTTAATTCCAAGAATTATAGTAACTAAAACCAAAGTTAAGGTTTATACAAACGACCCACGAATCAATCCCTACAATACAATTCTAACTAATTGGCTTAGAGAAGTGGCAGGGAAATATATTAAAAATAAAACTACAAATCTAGCTGGTAAATACGGGTTTGAGTACAAAGATCTGAGAATTAAAAGTGTTAAGACTAGATGGGGTAGTTGTTCTTCTAAACGAAATTTAAATTTCAATTGGAAATTAGTTTTTGCTCCTAAGAAGTGTGTAGATTATGTGATTATTCACGAACTAGCGCATACAAAGCAGATGAATCATTCATATAAATTCTGGGATTTGGTAGAAGACTGTATGCCAGACTACAAGGTGCATATGAAGCAGTTAAAAATTATTGAAAGAAGTATTATCCTTGATTAGCAGATAGCAGATAGCAGATAGCTGTTAGCGATTAGTAACTTAAATATTTAAACAGACCTCACTTCAACCCTATACTATTGAAGAGGGGGAGGAACATATTATAAGCGCATGCGGGTGGCTAGATTCTATATTCTAAATTCTGTATTCTATAATCATGGATAACGATTCATCAAAACCTATTTTGCGGCCTATGTCATCTAAAATAGACCCAGATGAGCATATACCAACAGTAAAGTTGGAAGCTAAAACAGAAGTAACAAGCGAGCATCTTCAAGAAGTAGGAGTTGGTTCGAGTCACACAGGTGCGAAAGTTTCAAATCCAACAATCGCTCCTTCAAAACCTACATTGGTAACATCTATGCTACCTGTTAAATCGTCACAAATTAATGCATCTAAGTACAAATCAAGATCTCTGTTTTATGTGCTTACAATTTTACTAATAGTTGTTATTGCAGGAGGGCTCTTGTTTGCTTATCGAACAATGCAGAATATCGATGTACCTTCAGATATTAATGTTAGCAATGCAGAAGATGGCACTCCTACAAATACTCCAACAAGTTTGGTTAGAGTAATTTCACCAAAAGCAAACGATAGTGTGGAGGGATTTATTAATGTAGAAGGAACAGCTTCGTCGGAAATAAAAAAAATAAAAGTGGAACTTACAGATTACAATGGGTACTTAATAGCAAGGACAGACACAGAATTGGTAGTGCTAGGGTCTCAAACTGTTGGAAGATGGGAGGCTAATTTAAGTGTGGATGTTTCTCCAACAGATAGTTTGGCACAAATTAAAATAACTCCAGACGATAGAGTGGCAGGAGCTATTGTTGTGCCTGTAATGTTGAAATCTTCAACCGACGAAAAATCCGAAAGAATAAAATTAATCGCACCTGTGCAAAACCAGCTTATGTCGGGAACTAACGTAACATTTATAGGAGAAATGAAAGGATTTTTTGAAGGAAATATGGGCATTAAATTAGAAAGTGAACAAAACGAAGTTTTGTTCACAAGTTCAGTTCAAGCAGATGCAGATAACTACGAAGATTTTGCTGCATTCGAAAAATTAATAGATTTTAAATCTCTCCCTAGTAATATAGGCAACAAAGGAAAATGGGTTGTATATGAAACTTCCTCTTTGAATGGAGAAGAATTAGTTATTTTAGAAGTGCCTATAAGATTTCCAAACTCGGAAGTAATAATTAAGGATTAACAATGAGTCAGAAGCTATAGGCAATAAGCTATATGCAATGAGCAGAAGAAGGAAAAATAGTTGACGATGAGAGAAAGGGTTTCTAAAATTTCCCTAACCCCTAACCTGCTATAATCCCTTATGAAATATGGACTAAATGAACATACAGTAAGAGAGATTTCAAAATTGAAAAATGAGCCTGAATGGATGTTGAAAACTAGATTGGCTGCTTTGAAGCACTATCTCGAACGTTCTATGCCAAATTGGGGAGCGAATTTAGGAGATTTAAAAGAAGAAGAAATAAATTTCTTTGAGCCTCCAATCACCAGCAAAACGGATAAATGGGAAAATATTCCTGGAGAAGTTAAAGCTACATACGAAAAATTAAAAATTCCAGAAGCAGAACAAAAATTTTTAGCAGGTGTGGAAACCCAATTCGATTCCAATGTAGTATATGGAAGATTAAAAGAAAAATGGGAATCTAAGGGTGTAATTTTTACGAATATGGAAGCCGCAGTAAGCGGCAGTTTTACGTCATACATACTACGTAATACGTATAATATAGAACAGTTGTTGAAGCGTTGGTTTGGCAAAGTAATTCCTTTTTCAGATAATAAATATGCAGCTTTGAACACAGCATTTTGGAGTGGAGGTAGCTTTGTTTATGTTCCAAAAGGAGTTAAAGTCGAAATTCCGCTTCAAGCATATTTCTATATTCAATCGCCAAATTTAGGGCAATTTGAAAGAACTTTAATAATTGCAGATGAAGGAGCAGAAGTTCAATATGTTGAAGGTTGCAGTGCTCCACAATATCGTTCAAATACATTGCACTCTGGCGTTATTGAGCTAATAGCATTGCCTGGGGCTAGAATTAGATATACTACAATTCAAAATTGGTCTAAGAATGTATATAATTTAGTCACACAACGTGGTTTGGCACATGAAGATTCTGTTATTGAATGGGTAGATTGCAACATTGGTTCTAAAGTTACTATGAAATATCCATGTGTAATTTTAAAGGGAGATAGATCGAAAGGTCAAGTTCTTTCAGTTTCAATTGCAGATAAGGGTCAACATATAGACTCTGGTGCAAAGATGATCCATGTTGGAAAAAATACTTCGAGTATAATTAGAACAAAATCCATTTGTAAAAATGGAGGAAGAGTTAGTTATCGCGGAAAAGTTCAAGTAACAAAAGAAGCTAAAAATTCTAAATCTAAAGTTAATTGCGATTCGCTAATCTTCGATAGCGAATCGCAAACAGACACCTACCCATTAAATCTTCTAGAAAATTCCGAAAGTAGAATAGAGCACGAAGCTAGTGTTTCTAAAATTTCAGACTCCCAACTTTTCTATTTAAAAGCAAAAGGACTATCTGAAGATGAAGCTTTGGGTTTAATTGTGAGCGGATTCATAGAACCTATAGCTAAAGAACTACCGCTGGAATATGCAATGGAGCTAAACCAACTAATCCAAATGGATATGGTTGGAAGTGTGGGGTGATTGGTTGGTAGGTAATAAGTTGTAAATCTGCAATTTTGTGCAAGTCGATTACTAAATATAATCATCCAAAGGGACTTTTTTGAGGTTGTCTTGATAATCTTCTCCTGTCGGCCGCTTGTATTCTCTTTTCCATAATATGGCCCAATCGAAAATTTTATTATGCCCATTCACAAAAACATTTAAACTTGTGTTTATTTGATTTGCTCTTCCACCAAACATATTAACTGCAGACCTTGCTGAAAAATAAGGAGCTGAAGACTCCATTAATGGAGAAGGTGTATAGTCCCTCCCTGCACAAGCACCATCAATCACTACTGAATATTCATCTGTATTTAAAGAATTTATTAAGTAGTAAGTCAAATCGTTATTTGTATCTTCCAAATCTCCAATAAGTCTATCTGGAAGTGTTCTGTCACTGCTTGATTCTGTACTTCCATGTGGAGTAATTAGGCAAATTTCTCTATTGGGATTTTCTCGAACGAATTCTTTCAAGTAATCCTGAGGCAAAAGTTCTTGTCTTTGTATTTGACCACCCTCATCAACTATAATTTTTGTTGATGAACTTCTTCTTCGGTTAATTTGGGAAAAATCGCATTGCTTAAGCCCAAATAATATGCATTAGCTCTTTTTCTTTCATCCTCTATGGGATCGTCATTAGAAGGTTCAGTAACTAAGCACTTGTATACAAATTTATGATTTGGATCTTTCGTATCGGAATCCATTAACAAAATAGTGATACGATAGGGATTCGGAATTTCACCATATCTTTCATTTAAGTCTGGAAGACCAAGTACCTCAGCCTCCTCTTTCCTTAATGGTAGATGACTTATTTTTATAAAATTAAATCCTGTCAATTCTTTCTCCAGTTCTGGATGATCAAACTTAGAGCTAGGAGTTATGGAAACGTACGAAACTTCTATACCTTCTCTTGGGATTACATCTTCACCAAAAATATTTTTTAGATCGATTGCAACTTCTTCATCCCCTTCTATATTTGTCATATAGAATTTTATAATTAAAATAATCAATGTTCAATAATTGCCCCTAAAGCAATCCTTGCTTTTTACTCATAAACCATATACAACATTGTAATTATAATAAAAGATATGAGTCCGGATCCCCCTGTAATTGATTCTTTTTTAAAACCATTTGAACATAGCAGGGATTATAAAATGACATCTGACGCATTAGAACAAAACCCACTTGCAAATTTTAAAAATAAATTCTTTGAAATAAGTGTAAGTATTCTTAGTGCAATAAATAAGGTAAGTACAACAGCAGTTAATTTTGTCCAAGCTCCAATAAATATTGCTTCTGAAGTTATTTCTAAAGGAGTTTTAAGAGCTTCAGATGTTGGAATTATAGATACAAAAGTGAATTCAATTTGGACTGGGAGATTTGGACCTCGTCACTTAGCTTTGAAGATAGAGCAAGCTATAATGGGAGGTACTTCGTATGGAGAGATAAAATTAACTTCTTTTGCAAAGCTATTTGACTCTTCAGAAAAAATACATGAGTATCTTCTAAATCCTGAATCTATTCAAGATGCAAAACTTCAAGGAATAATTACTCAAGCAACTAAAGGCAAGGAAGATAAATTTGTCGCAATTCAAAATTTAGTCAATCAAATAAATTCTGCCAAAGGAAAAGCTAAGCCCACTACAGAGCTGTGCTTGAAGTATGGAGGTTTAACTAAAAACTCTCTTAAAGAAGCTGTAAAACAAGGAGTTTTCCTTGGAAGTCTAACAGCTGCAATACCGTTAGTATTTGCACAAATTGGAGGATACCCAGTTTACAATGCAATTAGAGGGGTTTCTATTGTTACAAATAGAGATTCTACAAAAAAAATATTGGATGGACTTAAAACAAGCAGCTTAACTCAAAAAGCTACAATGATAGGAAGTTTAGGGCTAGGAGTAGCAGTAGAGGAAATAATGGGACCTGCAACAATGTATTTAGATAACTTTGTAAGGGGTTTTAGTACAGCAGGTATGAGAGATGAAGATATTAGAAAGCATCTTCAGTCTTCAGATACATGGGTTGCCTCACTTTTGCAAGCTTATACTTTTGGATTAGGTATTAAAATGATAGCTAATACAGGATTGAATTTAGCACATGTAGTTCCAGAACTGACCTCTGAGGTATTAGAACTGTTTGATCAACAACCTTTTCCACAAGACAATACAGAAATACATTTAGCTCAATTGAAAAACGAAGAAGAAGGAGGAATTATATTTAAAGTTAGAGAGAGATTTTTGTTACTAAAAGGAGATCCAACAGACAGCACTTTAGTGGAATTGGTACAAACTGTAGATGGAGAAATTCTTAGAATTCCAAGTTTAGAAATTTCTGAAGAGGGAATTAAATTAGGAAGAATTGTAGAGCTTGCAAATGGAAATCATGGAGGAATAGAAGTTGGAGTTATTTTTGGAAATGAAGAATTAAAAATTGGAGACCAAGCCTCACCCCTACCCTCTCCTGTTGGAGATGGGGACAGCTATGTTGAAATGTTAGGGGATTTGCCAACAGATGGGGAAAGACCCTCTCCTATTCCAACAAGTCCAGAAGAGCGAGCTGAAATGTGGAGTAACGATAGTTCTACAAGATACGTAGAAAGAATAGATGCTGTAAGGGAACTTGTTTTAGATATCCTTCCTAATGCAACCGTAGATCCAACTGTAATAAATTCTAACGTATTAAATGAAGTTACTGCTGATGATTTCAGAGTTGTGGCAGCAAATTTAACTGTAGAATTCATAGATTTCCATGGTGGGGATATTGAGTTAGCTTTAAATAATCTGCAAGTTGGAGATGGAAGATTGCTAAATCCAGGAGAAGCACATCAACTTGCTGTACTATTTCAACATGGAGCAACCGTTGAGAGAATTATAGATGCTCAAGGTGTAAAACCTGAAATCTCTTCTGAAATTAAGAATTCACCAATTGCAGAAACACAAACACCATTTAATCAGAAAGATGAAAGAGAAATTAAGAATTTAGAGCCAGAAATGGAAGAGAATAACGAGTCGGAATTGCCTACAAAATCAGAAGAAAGTGAAGGTAGTGCAGCACTATCTGCAGATTATGTTTATACTACCGAACAATTAGAGCAAGCAGGCTTTACAATGGTAAATGATTTAGGATTATCGGAATTATTAGCTGAAGTCAGAAGGGACACAGGTAGTGATTTACATGTTTATCCAATTAGAGAACAAGACGGGCAAACTCTCTCACATAACTATAGGGTTATTTTGAATGAAGTTAGAGATGCTTTAGGCAATCAAGATATAACTGAAAGAACTATTCCCAGAGGAGTGGCTGTAGATTTCGATGTAGATTCAAGTGGCCAAATTATTGATAATTCAATCCATGTAAGAATTGCAGCTAATTCTCAGGCACATGAACAATATTTACATGGATCTAAAACTTTCTATCAAGACAATATAACTCCACCAACTCCTGTCCCACAAGCAAGTTCAATAGAGCCAGAAGCAGAAGCATTTGAATCTTTTGTACCGCCTATACCTATAACCCAACAAAGAGCATTAGATTTCACAATGATTGGAGATGAGGGAAGCTCTGTTCAAGATGTTAATGCAATATTTGAAAACGAAGCAATTAATAAGTGGCGCGAAGGGAGCTTTACAACTCCATCAATGGGACTTCAAGAAGGTACGCCTTCAGGCTACTGGGAACGAAGTAATGCGGCAACAATTACTGCTAATCTCTATAATTCTATGGTTTTGAATGGTGAAGACGATTTTGTTCAAACATATTTCCCAAATTTAGCTAGGTTTGATCAACAGCAAATGGCTCAACAAATTGCAAATGATGCAGGGTATGCTTTTCAAGTTTCGGAAGCTGTTGCTTTCCAAGCTCTTCAAGAAGCACCACAGCTATACAATAGAAATCCTATGGATGCGCAGGAAATAGATATTGCTTTGATGAGTTTGCGAGTAGATATTGGGCAGGGAAGAGAAGTAATAAATGTTAACAATGCACCCTATAAAATTTCTGAAATTATTGTAAATCACTATAATGAACTTGTTGTAACAGAAATTTCATCAACACCAACGCCTCAACCACCAAGAGAACAGCAGCCCACACCATCTGCTCCTGAAACTGCAGAACAAGAAACTCCTCAAGAAGATAAGAATTTAATCGAGAAAGCACTAGCTGTAGTAGGGGCAGGTGGGGCTATACCTGTAATTGCAAGAGCTATCGGTGTTCGAAGATCTAGAGCTAAGAATAAAAAAAAGATTTATGATTCAGAAACTGAACAAGTAGGGGAAGAAGAAAATTCGGTTGTTCCAACATCTCTACCTGTTCCTGTTATCAAACCTTCTAGAGAAGTTAGTGCAAGTATCCAATCATCAATTGTCCCCTATGAAATGAGTCTTAACCCTGCTGCAACACCACAACGATCGCTAACATCAGGGACAGATGTGGGGGATGAAATTATTAATGGAGATTTTGAAGAAATTCCAGATGAATAAGATTCTCGTCTAGTTCAATCAGTACCCTCATCTGGTGAAGCGTTAGAGCTTACTGGGTTGACTGATATAGAAGACGATGAAGGAAATACAACTCCTGAAAATTCGGTTATCACAACCGAAGGCTTAAAAGATCGTATTAGTCTACTTTCAAAAGATATGTAACAATCAATAAAAGAGAATTCTGAAGCTTTATAAGGAGTTTTGGGGAGAAAATTGACTCCTACAGAAATTAACGAAATTATAAATGTTACAGAAGCTAAGACCTTTGATGAATATTGGAAAGATTTAGTTTCGCATGAAGTAGAGAATTTAATTAAAGCTCTTCCAGAGAAGATTCAAGATAATTTCATATTTTTTAGTTCAATCCAAGAAACGCCAAGAGATTCTAAAACTTTGTATTATGATAATGAAAGAGAAAATGTTGAAGTTGAAGAATTTATATATATGTTAAGAAAGATGAATGAAGCAACTGATAATCAAAAAACTTTAATGGGTCTTAATTTTAGCTTTCCTGGAATTACTAATAATCTTGCAGATTTAAAAAGAGAATTCCAAAAGATATTTGGACCAATACCTACTAATATATTACCTAAATCGAATTGATAATAAATTAATTTTTACTAATATTCTATGTCTGAAAGTAAAGAAGCTAATGCAGAAATTAAAGTTGAAGAGGTTGCTGTTGCAGCACCCGTAGCTCAAACAACACCACTAAAAATCGAAACTAAGAAAAACAACAACACAACTTATGCATTAATTCCAGCGGTTGTACTTTTAGGAGTTTGCTGTTTTGCTCTTTCTGTTGCTTAATAACTGTAATGTCTCCAGATTTCCAAGAAGGATTTAAAGAAGGGTATTGCGAAGATTTAGACAAAGACAATACGGAAGATCCTTTTGGGATTTGTTAATCAATTTTAAGAATAGACTTAATTTCAGATAAATTTTTCACCTGAATTAGCTTCATTCGAAGTTCTTTTAGGCTTTGGAAACCTAAAGATTGTAACCAATCTTGTAATGAGGTTTGTGTTGTAGGTTCTAAGTTAGCTTCTATCACTCTCCCTAGCCCTCCCTCCAGGGAGGGGAAATCCCCTAACATTTCAACATAGCTGTCCCCATCTCCAACAGGAGAGGGTAGGGGTGAGGCTTGGTCTCCAATTTTTAATTCTTCATTTTTAATTATTAATTTCCCCATCGTTTGTGTGTACCAACCCAAGTGTTTTCTCATTTGAACAAAAGCTCTTTCATTGCCTTCGTGCATTTTCTCGAAATGCTCTGCATGTTCGAGGAGTATCTCAGGGATCAGTTTCCAGTCTGCAGTTTGCAGTTCTTTTGAATTTGGTTTTTGGTATTTGGTATTTCCATTTTTCTGGCGAAAAATGGTAGGGTTTCCTTGACTAGCACGACCAATCAAAACTCCAGCACTTCCAGTTTGCTCCAACATTCTATACGCATCTTCCATTGTATGAACATCTCCATTGGTTAAGATTGGTAAATCTGTACAATCCACTGCTTTCTTCAATTCATTCCAATCTGCATTCCCATGGTACATTTGTTTTAAAAATCTTCCATGAACACTAATCCAATTTGGTTCTGCTTTTGCAACATTTTGAATCCAGCTTTCTGTTATTGGTTTGTCGTAGCCGATACGAGTTTTGACAGATACGGGAATGGCATGTCTGTTAGACGTTAGACGTTCGACGTTAGACGATGAATTTGATTCGCCACTGGCATTTAGATCACGAAATGAATCCACGATGACATTTTTATGCCGCTCGTCTAATAGATTAAATATTCCTTTAGGGAAATCATTTTCAATCACTCTCCCTAGCCCTCCCTCAAGGGAGGGGACAACACGTTCTATATCTTCCTTAGTAATTCGCAATTTGTACTTAGTAATTAGCTTTTCTACAGCTTCTACCTCCGCAGACTTCATTCCAGTTAATTTCCCTTCTCGAACCCAATCGTCTACGCCTCGTTTAACTTCGTAAATAATTTCTCTTGCTAAATCGGGAGTTCTAATTAGCCCGGCTCCAGCTCCTCTTGAAGAAACAGATTGTGCAGGACAACCCATATTTATATCTACAGCATCGAATCCAAGTGCCACAACAATCTTTGCAGCATGATAAAAATATTCTGGCTCAGCTCCATAAATTTGTCCAACTATTGGTCTCTCCATTTCTGCATATTGAAAATGATGAAGAAGTCTTTCTGCAGAGATTATTAAGCCCATAACATTGGTAAATTCAGTCATCATGAAGTCTGGATTGCCATATTTCTTGGTTATATATCTAAAAGAAGCATCTGAAATCCCATCCATAGGAGAAAGCCCTAAAATAGGGTATTCCAAACTAAGAATTTTCTTTGCCTTCTCCTGTTTAGTCATAGAAATAATTATAACAGCTAAAGGGTTATGCGGAGTACGTTTTAGGGATTATAATTAGTTAGTATTAGAAGAGATTTAAAAGTCTAGTGGAAATTCTAAAAAAGTATCGACCTTATCCAATACATCGTACATTTTAATGTTTGCTTTGTACTCGTACCCACATAGAATAATAGGAAGTATGAAATTGCAGCTAGCTACCTCAAGAAATTCATTAAATCTCGATTTATCTATGTCTATTAAATTAAGGGTCTTGCCCAGATAACAGTCATGAAGTAGTCTAAAAAGACTAATATGATTGGAAAAATAGGAATTACAAAACGTGCACATATATCAAGAAGAAAGTTTGATACGATTCTTGACTGTTTTGCTGCAGATATACCAGCAAGTAAATGTGCAGAAATAGCACATATAAATCGTAAAACAGCTGATCGATATTTTAACCTGTATCGAAAGGAAATAATTAAAGCTTCATTGGAGGAGCGACATTTAATAGGACTTAAAAATGGTATTGAAGTTGATGAAAGCTACTTCGGACCAACAAGAGTGAGAGGGGAAAGAGGAAGAGGAGCAAGTAGTAAGATCATCGTATTTGGTTTACTAAAGAGGAAGGGTAATGTGTACACTGAGGTAGTTAATTCAGCAGCCAGGAAAGAATTAATGCCAATAATTAGAAAGGTCGTGAGATCAGGTTCAGATGTATACGCAGATGGATGGAGAAGTTATGATGCACTTGCAGTATATGGGTACAATCACAAGAAGGTAAGACACACAGAGGACGAGTTTGTAGCAAGTGATGGTAGTCATATTAACGGAATTGAAAGTTTTTGGAGCTGGACTAAACGGAGGTTGAGCCAGTTTAACGGGATCAAGAAAGGATATTTCAAAGAATATTTGTTAGAATCAGAGTGGAGATTTAATCACAGACAAAATCTACGACAAGACTTAAAGAATTTGTTACGCAAATTCTAAGTTATCTGGGCAAGACCCTTTACAATTTGCCACACATCCTCAACATTAACGGAGATCTATGTATAATTTCTGTGAAATTGGATTGAGTTAAATCATCCGGAAATCGCTCAGGAATATGTGTATTAGAAATTTCTTTAGTCATGATAATCTTATTATTGGGATGAGTATATCATTATTTCACATATAACTAGTAGCCTGATATATGGCTGATAGGAGGAAAAGCGTGGCTTTTGTTAAAACTAATAACTCAAAGTCCTATAATTATATTCTCATGAAACTTTGGAAGGTATGAACCATATTTGGAGTGTTTTCACGCTCTATATTCATAATATCCACACATTACACTCAAACTTCTAGTTTTTGCCAACTTCTTTCTATAATATACACAATAGATTGTGTTTCTGAAATCTAGAAACCTCAATAGGTTGTATTTTTTAAATTGAAGCTTGGCATGTATCGATCCTCCAGCTACAGGAGATACTCAGAAAGAAGTACCAGTACAATTGTCATATCTGCCCGATGGAAATCCAAGTCAGATGGACGAAACAGAAGGAGGTGTGTCTTATATGGAAAGAGCACATGGTGAACTTTTGTTTACTGTGAAGGTTCCAGACCCCAACGGCCACAGTCGTGTTGTACATTGTAGGAGATATTTGCATACCGAAGGGATTCTGATGAAAATACCAGGAACATCTGTTTACTACATTTTTGATAAGGATGGTAGTAAAGTTGGGGCAGCCTGGGGTTTTCACGATGAGTATGGCAATACTATAGGGATCAGAAGAGACACTCTCAACGATGGGTATATATCAGTAGAAGCCTAAATTCTATAACTAATAGCAATTAATACCTCTCTCTAATTTCTTGTCTCTATTTTTCATAAGTGATACCATTAAGTATCTAGATATTAGAAAAATTAAATGGAAACAACTTTAGGAACTCCTACTACTTCAGCACCTTTAGCCCCCGGTTCAAAAAGATATACTTTGCACCATGTTTTTAAAGGTATTGTTATTGCCTTGTTAATTGGAATCGGGTTTGCAGTAGGATTTGGAGCTGAAAGCTATTTGGATTCTAAAGAAAACGAAATCTTAAACAACGGAGGAAATATTGAAATATTACCAGAAGATAATTCAGAAACTATGGGAGAAAACGTAATTCCAGATTCAAATGGAGATGAACCTTGTGAAAAGTTAGAAACATTTTCTAATGCAGAATTCCCAAGTTTCTCTTTTCAATACGATTCTTGTGAATGGTTAATGGAAGATATCCAGTCTATAACATTTGAAGATTCGGAAATGGGAGATGTAGAGCAGACATTGGTTGGAGTAACTAACGGTAGTTATACTCTTTACTTTAATTTAATAGACGCTCAAAATGAACCTCCTATAGACGAACCACAATGTATTGAAACAGAGCGAACTGAATTGCCAAATGGACCAGTTAGAATAAAAAAAGAAGGATTGGATGTTACGATGTTGGCTGAAGTATTAGATCCAGAAGATAATTATTCTTCTGTTGCCCAATTTTTCTATGGACAATACTCACCAGCTACAACACCTGCACCTGGATTTACAGGAATATGTTTGGATCAACCCTTCTACTACTTAACTACTAATGCAAGTGGAGAGTCTGTTTACTTGAATGTATATATTGTGGGGGAGTTAAGTTCAGACTTACTTGCTCAAACTGCAGACGAAGTTGTTGAGACAATGGTGTTTTAAGTTAAGAAAATTTCAAATGCTTTTTAATAGTTTTGTATTTACAAACCTATTAGTCCACGTATGTCCTCATCCAAGTTTCAACACTAAAAAGTCTCCAGAAGTATAAATCGTCGCCAGCTAATTCACCTTTCAAATATCTATCGAAATCTTCTATAACTTTGTCTGCTTTCCAATAGGGTCTAGCTTTAAAGCTTTCAGACTGAAACACTTCCATAAATTTATCGCTCTTTCTTTGAATCCACTCAGATTCAGGATTTGTAAATCCAACTTTGCTTCTTCGCAACCTGTTCATTTCTGGAATAATGCCTTTCATTGCATTTCTATAAATGAATCTATTCCATCCAAATTTAATCTTTTGGTCGATTGGTAAATTGAAAATATATTCAACAACTTTATGGTCGAAGAATGGGACTCTAGATTCCAAAGAGTGCGCCATTGAATTCTTATCTTCGTATCTTAATAAGCATGGTGTAGTTAGCGAAGTAACGTCTTGAAATAATCGTTCATTTAGGTTCCGACTATTCTTAGAATCTAGAATTTGGAATCTAGAATCTAGTTCCATTTTATTTTCAGTTCCTATATTCGATATTCTGGATTCTAAATTCAACGATCTTGTTGGGTCTATTACATTATCTGAATTTCTCCTTCCATTCATTTTCTCAAGGAAATATTTGAAATATAAATCTTTCCCCATCCATGTTTCTCTAATTGCTGGCCAGAGTTTTTTCTGGTCCATTGCAGTTTGCAAATACGTTAAAAAATAGGGAATATATCCAGCCAGCAATTCATCTCCTCCTTGGCCAGAAAGTAAAACTGTAACTTCTTTTCTTGCCTCTCGCATGACTGTATAGTATGCATATGGGGCAGTGCTAATTACTGGTTCCTCTTGAAAATATGTCCATGTATCCAATTCCTCCCAGAAATTATCTACATTTGGCTGAATTTTTACAGATTTAATTCCTGTGGCTTTTACAACAGAGTCTATGTATTCACTTTCATCCACTTTTTCCCCTGGATGGATAGCAGAAAACGCAATAACTTCACCTTTTTTCCCATTAGCTTGTTGATCTATAGTTGCAGCTTCGTCGAAAAGTTTCTTCGATAGAGCAGTTATACCGCTCGAATCCAACCCCCCAGAAAGCGTTACGCCAATTGGAACATCTGCTAATAAATGAATTTTTACAGCTTCAGAAAATATTTCTTTGAATTCTTCTGCATAGTCTGCGTCGGATTTTTTCTCGCCGGTCACACTTTTGGAAAAATTAGGATTAAATGAAGGATCCCAATATTTTTTAATATCAAAGCTGCCATCTGCATTCACATACATAAAATGCCCAGGCAATAATCTTTTAACATGCTTAAAAAATGTTTCTTCGTCTATATCGTGAAGTCTTTTGTGAAGAAATCTAGTTACAATTTTGTCGTTTGGTTCTCTAGAAACATCGAAGCTAGAAAAAATTCCTTTAATTTCTGACCCAAAAACAAATCTTCCATCGTGCTGAGCATAATATAAAGGTTTAATCCCTAATCTATCTCTTGCAATAAAAAGTTGGTCCTTTAATTTATCGTATAGTACAAAAACAAACATTCCTCTTAATTTTTCCAAAATTCCTTCTCCCCATTCTTCATATCCATGAACAATAGTTTCAGAGTCCGAATTAGATTTAAATTCATGACCCTGTTCTTCTAATTCCTTCCTTAAATCTAAGTAATTATAAATTTCACCATTTAAAACAAGTTCAATTGTTTCTTTCTCGTTTTTCATTGGATATTCAGCTGAAAGGTCTATAATTGCCAATCTTCTGTATCCTATAGAGAAATTTCTACTAACCATATATGCAACAGCGTCTGGACCACGATGATGAATTGCTTCAGTCATTTTTTCCAAAACTTCCGAATTTGTAGCTCCAGAAAATCCAACTAGTCCGCACATAGAACAAGTAATTAACAATTAACAATGAGCAATTAGCAATGAACCAAGAACACTTGCCCTCTTGTTGTCATCCTGAATTTAGGCTCTGCCCCTTGGGTATTTCAGGATCTAAAAATTAAGTTCTAAGTCAAGCATCCAACTACCATCCCCTCTCTCGAGAGGAGAATATAGGGGTGTTTTCCTAAATCTAATTTTACCACTAAATCTTAAAGCAAGAATTTTGTGAGAGATTTTCATACAAAAATCTTGCTGAAACCCGTTTGTTCTTGGATATACCTATGTGAAAGAAGAATGAACTTATCTGAAAAAATTTAAATTCTAAGTCTTAACCTTAAAAAGAAGCGTCGCTGATGGCGTCGCTTTTGATTTGTAATGATTTTTCTCAATGGTTATTTTAATTTGTTTTTACTTGTAACTTAAAACTTTCTTCAAATAACCCTTTCCTCAATAAAGTTTGCCAATCTTTTTCGCATTGGCGAGTATTCCATTAAGCCATCTACAATGCCTAGAGTCAAAAATACTGCGCCAACTATAACCATGTCGTTGGCTACGTATCCTTGAATTTGGAAAAATGCTGTTGGAATTAAATATAAAACTCCCATAATTATGTAACTAGAATTCTTCATTAAAAATGCAGTTGTAAACATTCCCAAGGCAGTTAATCCTAACCAAAATACATGAATATTTATATCTGTGGTAATTTTTCCTGTTAGCGCCAAATACGTTAATACTCCAGCAACAAATCCATGTAGAAACCAAGTAGTATGAATTAATTGAATATTCATACTTTTAAACCACATAAACTTTACTTGAATAAAACAACCTAAAGAAATTAATAATCCCCATAGATAAGCCATCTGGTTAATATCATTTAGCTTAGTTGTTATAAAGTATCCAAGAAATATTAAAACTCCCCAGCTTAAAACTACAATTTGGTAACGATTGATTTTCATAGTCAATATATAAGAAATTAAAATTAGAATATAGAATGTTGAATCTAGAATTTTGGTCGAAATCTGTATTCTATATTCTGAATTCTACATTCTACAGCTTATTATCTCAATAGATCTGAATCTAATTTCCTTGCAATATCTGCATCTTCTATCATAATATGCATTAGTTATATTTCAGAATGAATAAAAAAATTCTAATAGGTTTAGGGGTTGGATTCATTGTAGTTTGCATTGTGTGCGCTGCAATAGCTGTATTTATTGCTGGGAAATTAGGCGATAGCTTCGACGCGGCAGAATATAACAATACATTTGCGAACGAACAAATTGCACTCTTGGATGAATTAAAAGCTCTTAGCAGTAGTGTTGCAAATGTGACCATAACAGAAGATGAAGCAATGATCAAATTAGAAGAAATTAAAGTTCAAATAGACCAAGCTTTGGATCGAATGGAAGATGTGAAACCGCAAGGCGATGGAGGAGAGGAATTAAAGGTCGCAACAATAGATTTATTCGAAACAGTTAAAACTACTTTAAACGAAGACTATCCGAGATTTATTTCTTTAGTCTACAATAGTGAAACAGACGAAGACGAAATGGAGCTTATGGCTTTGTACGACAAGATTGTTTTAGAAATGCAAGATAAAAACACCAAATTTGTAGAAGCACAGAAAAACTATGCAGAAGCAAATAACGTTATTTTGGAAGAAGCTAATTAATTTATTATTTTATTTTGATGAATAAGAAAGTTCTAATGGTGTTCGGTGCGGCAGTCATATGTTTTTTGTGTCTAATAGTAGGTCTACTAGTAGTCATTGCAAGTCAGGATAACAAAGAGGACAATAACTTCATTGAGTCATTTAGAGATTTTTTTGGTGGAAATACAGCAAAAGCTATAGATTTTAATAATGAGATTGTTAGAGAGCAACAAGAATTTTCTCAGGATTTCCTAGCTCTAAATGAGAAAATCGGAGATGGTACATCTAGCAAAGAAGAGGCAGAAGTAGAGTATGAAGAAGTTCTATCGGGTGCTCAAGATGCTTTAGCGTCTGTTAATAACCTAGACCCAGTAGGGAATGGAGAAGAATTGAAATCTGTAGCTGTAGAAATTTTTGAATTTTATACAGGAATGTTGGAAGATGAATATAGAGAACTTTTAGATTTATTTTATAAAGAAGATTTTACTGAAGCAGATTTAACTAGAATTAATGAACTTCAGGAATCTATCGGAGCACAAGAAGAACCATTAGATGAAAAATTCCAAGCAGCACAAGAAGCATATGCAGAAGATAACGGCTTCGCGCTTGAAGAATTGGACCTTACTGAATAAAGCGTCAAAATTCAAATCACAATTTTCAAAGATTTTGAATAAGCAGCCTTTCGTTGAAAAACGAAAGGCTGCTTACATATTCATTCTTATTGGAGGAATCTTTTTCTTAGCCTTACTTTTCTTTTATAAACAAAACTCCGAAATTGGCACATATCCAAATGTTGGAACAGCTGTGGAATATAATAATTTAGTAGTCGAAGATCAGGTTGATTTTGCAAAAAGATACAATGAATTTAGTAAATTGAACGATGCGATAGCTAAAGCAGATTCAGAAAAAACTCTTCAAGAGCTAATCTTGAATTCCAAAAATCTTCAAAAGAAAGTTCAGAAATCAAAAATTCCAGGTCAAAATTCAGAAATATTTAAGCAAGCATTAGTCACCTTTTATAAAGATAGGCAAACGGTTTTAGAAAATGAATTCAGAGAAGCCATAGAATTGCTATACAAAAATCCTATTTCCCAATCTGAAAACGAGAGATTGTATTTTCTTGTTGAAGAAATAAATAGAAAAACAGATGAATCCACTTTAAGATTCACAGATTCTCATGAGGATTATGCTAAAAGTAATGGGTTTAGACTGGTGGAGGTGGGATCGTAGCTTATAGCTTATAGCGGATAGCACATAGACATAGCAATTAGCACTTAGCGGTTAGCATTTAGCTTCTAAAAAATCCAAATCCAGTCATTAAGTTATTGAGTCATTTAGATATTTCCTGTTATACTTCCATATGAATTTTTGTATTCAATTCACAACTTCTTTCACGACTACAACCCTTAGGGGTTAAAACAGACGCGTAAAATTTTCAAGCACTAATTTCCCCGCCAGAGGCGGACAAGCAATTTTCAAACAGCAGTAAAACAAAAAAATGATAGAATACAGATAATTGTTATACGTTTTACGTCATAAATAATTATTGAATCCTGAAATACCCATGGGGCAGACCCTAAATTCAGGATGACATAAAAAAACAGGATGACATCAAAATAAATATTATTTACTAAATCATGAAAAATTTTAATAACGACGAAGAATACAAGTCATCAAACCTTTATAAAGTTCGGCACACTTGTGAACATATTTTTAACCAAGCTGTAGAAGAATTGTATCCTGGCAAAATAACTCGTGCTATGGGACCTGCTATAGATACAGGTTGGTATAACGATTCGAGATGGGGAGTAGAAATTAGTGCAGAAGAATTTCCTAAAATAGAAAAAAGAATGCAAGAAATAATCGACGCAAACTTGCCTATGGTCTATGCAGAAATTTCTGAAGATGAGGCAAGAGAAATGTTTAAAGATAATCCTTTCAAACTAGAATTCATTGAAGAATTTGTAAAAAGTGGGGATAAATTAAGTGTGTACTACACAGGTCAACCTGTGGATGAAAGCACCAAATCCCAAATCCCAAATTTCAAAGAAGCCCAAGCATCAAATTTCAAAGAAGCACAAAACTCAGAACCCAAAACTCAAAACCTATCCGGCTCTGCAGTCTTCGTTGACTTATGTCGTGGACCACACGCAGCAACAACTGGAGAAATTAAAGCATTTAAACTAATGTCTGTTGCAGGAGCATATTGGAGAGGAGACGAAAAAAATGAAATGTTAACTCGTATTTATGGAACTGCTTTCGAATCTAAAGAAGAATTAGATGAGTATTTGAAAATGATAGATGAAGCAGAGAAGAGAAATCATAAAGTTTTAGGACAGAAAATGCGATTGTTTATGTTCCACGAAACTTCACCAGGAATGCCTTATTGGCTTCCAAGAGGATTTAAATTGTACAACGAATTAGTAGCGTTCTGGAGAGAAGAACACGATGCACATGGATATCAAGAAATTTCGAGTCCTTTGATTAATAAAAAAGAACTATACGAAACTTCTGGGCACTGGGAGCACTACAAGGACGATATGTTTATTGCAGACATGGGGGAGCATGAAATTTACGGAATTAAACCAATGAATTGTCCGAATGCTATGTTGGTTTTTGGATCTCAACAAAGAAGTTATAAAGAATTTCCATTTAGGCTTTCCGATACAGACAGACTTCATAGATTCGAAAGATCTGGAACATTGAATGGATTACTAAGAGTAAGATCTTTTCAACAAGACGATTCTCACAACTACATAACTGAAGATATGATCGAAAGTGAATATAATCATATTTTCGAAGTATGCGAAAGATTCTATAGTCTTTTTGGACTTTCATATCGCTTTAGAATGGGTACAAGACCAGAGGGATTCTTAGGAGAAATTGAAACTTGGGATAAAGCAGAAGCTGCTTTGAAAAAAGTTCTAGAAAATTCTGGAAAAGAATACTTCATTCTAGAAGGGGATGGTGCATTTTATGGACCTAAAGTCGATATTATAATGAGCGACACAATTGGAAGAGAATGGCAAATGGGAACAATCCAATTAGATTTCCAACAACCCGCAAGGTTCAATTTGAAATATGTCGATAAAGATGGATCTGAAAAGACTCCAGTTGTTGTGCATAGAGTAATTTATGGATCTTTAGAAAGATTTATAGGAATTATTATTGAGCAATTCTCTGGAGCATTCCCAGCATGGCTTCACCCTGAGCAGGTTGCTGTTTTACCTATCTCAAACGATAAGCATGGAGAATATGCTAACGAAATAGTCAAACAGCTTAAAGAAAATGGGTTGAAGGTCGATTTGAATATTGAAAATGAAACTTTGGGAAATAAAATTAGAAAAGCTCAAGGAATGAAAATTCCATACATGCTTGTGTTTGGAGATAAAGAAATAACTAACAAGACTGTAAATGTAAGGCTTCGAACTGGAGAAAATTTAGGTGAATTATCATTGGATAAATTTATTGAAAGAGTGAAGGAAAAGGTAACATCAAAAGCTTTAGACCTTTGAAAGTTATAAGTAGTAAGTAATAAGTTCTAAGTAAAATGAATTGCTTCCCCTCTCCAGAGCTGTAGAGGGGTTAGGGTGAGGGTCGATATATTAACTCAAACAAACTATGAATCATTTAGAACAAATTAAATATTTCTATAAAATTAAAGAAGTTGAAAGAAGAACTTCCGTATTATCAAGAAGAGAAAGTGTAGGTGAGCATATTTTCTCTATGTTAATCCTAACGCAATATTTACTAAAATTATCCTACCTTGCATTAGACTATCAAAAACTTACAAAGATACTTCTTCATCACGATATAGCAGAAATAGAATCTGGAGATGTTTTTGTATTCGACCAGATTCATAAAAAGGAACAATGGGAAAAGGAGATTGGATTGAATCAAATAGTCCTTTCGCCTAAGATTCCCGAAGAATTGAGAGAAGAATATTTGGAATTAACAGCTGATTATATAAATAAAACTAGCATTGAGTCCAGGTATGCTTCTGGAATTGATGCTTTAGATCCAATGATTCAATCTTTAGATAAAAAAGACGATTGGATAGGTTTTGAGGAGGAAAAGATAAGAAAACATAATCAACATAGAGTGGAAGAATTTCCTGAACAAAAGCAACTTTTTGAAGAAATTATTCAACACCTAAAAGAGATCAAGTATATTTAGTTTTCAAACAGCTACTAACTAATAACCAATCGCAGATAGTTGCGCACTATATTCACTAATTTCCAATTTCAATAAATTTCTGCTGATCAAATAAATAATTTTAGTTATTCAGATATTCAGTCATTTAGTTATTTTCTTAAACTTTTTAATCTTTCCAACTTTTAAACCTTCTAACATTAACTTGTTTTCCCAAAACAGCAGAAGTATATTAGAATTGAAGATGGCATTTTATATTTCATGAAGAAAATTACTCGATTCATTCCAATTTTAATATTTCTGGCTTTTGGCATTGCATTTGTGGTCTTAACTTCAGATACAATTCGCCAAAATTTAGGCATCGGCGATTCATCTGCACTTTACGGAGGTGAACTAGAAAGGGGATATCCTTCAGCAGGATATTTAATATCATATGGAGTGAACGGTTCAATTCAAACTTGTGGTTTCACAGTTTTAAACGATAAAGTTGCAGTTTCTGCTTCCCATTGCGTGGATGGATCTAAAGAAATATTTTTAGGGAAAAGAGATTTCAGTTTTAACAACGAAAAAAATATTAAAGTAACAAAAGCAACTCAAAGAGAAGGGTGGGTAAAGAATAAAGAAAGAGCTTCCGATTTTTCAATTTTAGAATTTAACGATACAGCAGGATATTTTAAAGATTTTGCAACAATTGGAACACCTACAGCAGGTTGCAACTATAGAGTAGTAGCTTATGGTAGAACGGAAGATCCAAGCGAATCTTTCACAAAGCCTAGAAAAAGTGCTGTAGTTTGCGCAAGTGAAATTAAAAATGATACATTCTTTATTCATGGAGAGAAATCTGGAATATGTTTTGGAGATAGCGGAAGTCCAGTATACGAAAATAATACAAATAAATTAGTTGGGGTTGTTGCATCTATAATTCTCGAAGAATCAAACGAAACTCAACCTTGCGAAATAGGAAATAATGCAATAGTTGTTAGAGTAGATGCTAACCAGCGGTTAGTAAACGAGATATTGGCAGAAATAGGAGGGGAAGCAATAGGAAGTACAACGGGTTCTTCAGTAACCGATCCAGGAGGTTCTTTGGAAACAGATGTAGTTAAAGAGAATTTTATCGACCGTTTAGGGATTTCTAATTTATCCAACAGGCAAAGATTCAATTTACTTGTTGGAGTAAGTGGAACAGTTCTAGTTACCTTAGTAATTCTCTTAGTATACGTACTTTCCCGCTCTAGTAAACACAAAGACTATGATTTCTAATTTGTAAATCCGTATTACCCAATCTGTATTTGGTCTGAATTTTCAAAATCTGGAGAGAGTGGTGATTTAGTTGCAGTTTTTCTCCCGGGTAAAGATTCTAAAATTGTTAACGGACCTAATCTTCCAAAAAGCATAGTAATAATAATTAATACTTTTGAAGCATCTGAAAGTATTGTTGAAAAACTAGATACTCCATCCCTAAACCCCATAGACAAACCAACAGTACCAAATGCAGAAACTACTTCAAAAAGTACTTTAGTAAAGTTGAACAAAGGGTCTGGTGTAATTAAATAATCGTGTTCAATAGTGGTAATTAAATAAACAACTACAACAATATAGATTATGCTAAAAAAGAATAGTCTTATGGCATGGGATACAGCGAATTTGCTAATTCTTCTTCCAAGTACAGTTACAGGTAAGCCTGGTTGTCTAAACCAATCTTTAATATATCCATATAGCACTGCCATTGTTGGAATTTTAATACCTCCAGCTGTTCCTGCAGGATTGGCTCCTACAAACATTAATCCTATATATAGAAATATTGTAGCAATATGTAACCCGCCAATATCTATTGTATTAAACCCAGCTGTTCTAGTAGAAACACTCTGAAATACAGAAGCCATAATCTTCTCAGGAACACTTAACCCATCTAAAATTGGATTATCTATCTCAACAATCAATGGCAATAGAGTTCCTAGGGCAATAAGTAAGAATGTACCAATTAATGCAACTTTAACTTGCACAAGAGATGCAACTCCAGATAAATCCTTTTTTAATTCTTTTTCCGTTCCATTGTGTCTTCCTAAAATCTTTTCTCTAAACCAAATAGAGATAAATATTAATACTGGATATCCTAATCCACCAAGTATAATTAAAGAAGCAATGACAGTATTAATTACTGGATCGTGTAAGAAATTCACAAGATTATTACTATTTAAGCCAAATCCAGCATTATTAAAAGCAGATACGGAATGAAATAAAGCCCACCACCAAGGGTTAGCATTGTTTATTAGTTCGGGATCAGCAAAAAATTGTAAATGAATCCCCATTATTATTGTGGCAAGAAATTCAAAGGCAAAAGTGTAAAATGCCACATATTTCAACATATCCCATACGTCTTGGCTATGCGAATTTAAAACTGAAGACATCAAATTTCTTAAAGCAATCCTTTCTGAAAGTCCTCTAAAAATTGCTAATGCAAAAATAGAAGTAAATACTATAATCCCTAGTCCTCCTGCCTGGATTAGTAACATAACTACAAATTGTCCTAAAGAAGTAAATTCTGAAAAATCTATTGATGTAAGTCCTGTAACACAAAGAGCAGAAACAGATGTAAACCATGCATCCAAAAAGCTAATCCCTTTTGTTTCCTCTTCTCTTAAAAATACATGCTCTTCTCGAAGTTCATAAAGATGTAAATCTGGAGAAGGTTCTGTAACTTCTGGTTTAACAGTTACAAATTCTGTTACTGGATAATATTTTATAAATGTAGTATCTTTTTCAGTTATAACTAATGCAAAGGCTCCAATTAAAGAAGCAATAACAAAAGTTGCAATACTGAGCTCAGCAGCATTTAACTTAAATAGTAGCGATTTAACTTTATTAAACATATTTTTATATTTTGATATCTAAAACGAAGTATAATATCTTTCCATTTGACAGTTGTCAAGTCTTTATATTGTCGACTGTTAGTTTGGAAATTCATGTAAAAGAATCATTTTTAGTAATTATATTTGATCTAACCAGGCCTATCTGCTAAAATTCATAGGAAATTTAGACGATTTATGAGTAAATACGCAATAATACAATTAGGAGGATTCCAGTATACAGTAGAGGAAAACAAGGAATATGAAGTTCCTAAGTTTCAAGCTGAAGAAGGAAAAGACTTCGATGGAATGAAAGTTTTAGCAGTAGGAAATGGAGATAATATTGAATTTGGATCACCCGAAGTAAAAGGAGCTAAAGTTACATTGAATATTATTGAACAAGGTAAAGGAGAAAAGGTAACAACTAGAACTTATAAAGCTAAATCTAGATACCGAAAAACAAAAGGATTTAGAAAAAGAGTTACTAAATTTAAAGTAGATTCAATTTCAATTAAATAATAGATTTTATTGCTAATGGCTAAAAGCTAAAAGCTGAATGAATGGCACATGTTAAAGCAGGAGGAGCAGCAAAACGAACCGTAGACATTGATGGTAAAAGACTTGGTGTTAAGAAATTTGGAGGACAAAAAGTTATTCCTGGAAATATTATTCTTAGACAAAGAGGAACTAAATTTCACCCTGGTAAAAATGTAGGTATGGGGAAAGATCATACAATATTCGCAAAAACTAACGGAGTAGTCTTTTTTAGACAAATGACAGGCTACAAAAGAAACAGACAATCCATCGACGTAATTCCATAATAACAAAGCATTCAGCTATCAGCGTTCAGCTTTTTAATTCCTAAATCATAATCATAAAGCTTTTTGTTTGGCTGTTGGCGGACAACTGATAGCTTTAAGCTTATTTAAGTTTGTCTAATCTTCTTGAACTAATTCTAGCTAGCACTTTCGCATATAGCCTAATGCCTATCGCTTAAAGCTTTTACCCTTGATTTCATTACGCATTACATTTATCTTAATATAGATAAATTTTCATCTATGGATACTGTTGCCCAGAATTCAAATAATCAAAACATAAAAAAGCCAGGTATTTCAAACAAGCTATTCTTTTCTTTGGTAATAATTTTAATATTGCTAATTATTGCTGTATTTTTTGCTCCAAGTGTAATCGAAAATTTGCAAGAAGATAGAATGCAACCTCCAATTGAAGATGTAGATGTTGCGGATGGAGCCAAGTTTCAAACAACTATTACTAATACATCGGTTGTAAATGCAGGGGGTTACTACGACATTACGTATAAAGTAGTAATTAAGAATATAACGGACGAAAAAATTAAAGATTTATTTGTTAAAAATAATCTTGCACAAAATTTTGCACCGCATACTGTTCAAGTCTTATCTAAATCTGCTTCTTCTAATGTTTCTTTAAATAATAGTTTTAATGGAGTAAGCAATATAGATATGCTTTTTGGGCAAAATACATTGGATGCTGGAGAAGAGGCTAGCATAACAGTAACTATGAGATTAACTCCAGAATCTGGGACTATAAATTTAGAAGATTTAATAAATAGAGTTAGTGTAGGTGGGGTATTCGATCCAGGAAGTGCAAGCGGAAGTGGAAGTGGTGATACAGGAGCTACTGTAACTGGAGAAGGATCTGGAGGTACTTCAACCCCACCGCCATCACCCGAAACAGATTTAACTCCAAGAGAATTTACTTTTGAAATTGTAGATGTAGAAACAGATCAGGTGATAGGAACCTTAACTCCTGGTCAAGTACTAGATTTGAAAAATTTACCCACATCTAACTTCACAATAAGAGCTGTCCCAAATATAGGAATAAATGGAAGTGTAGTTTTTGGATTGAACGATGTTCCTCAATATCAAACAGAAAATGGAGCTCCTTATTCACTTTCTGGAGGAGTGGGAAGCGATTACTACCCATGGAACTATGCATTAGGTCCACAAACGCTTACAGCAACAGGGTATACAGAAAGAGACGGGCAAGGTGAGAGTATTGGTGGAAGTAGCGTAGGATTTACAATAATTGACAGTAGAAGTGAAAGCGAAGGAGGCAGTGGGTCCGATCAGACTGGCGAAGAAGCAGAAATTAATTTCGATTTAACAACTGGGGCAGGTAGCGGAGGATCAGCGGGAGTAACTGCGAGTGCAACTGGCAATGGTCAAGGAGTAACAACTGGACCAAGTGTTGTTGGAACTACCGGAGCAACAACTGCTTCGACAGCTCAAGCTACCACAAGTTCGGGTACAACCACTCAAACAACTGGAACTACAACAACTAACTCTACCGGAAGTTCTACAACATCATCTGGAAGTGGTACTGTTGGTGGAGCTACATCGGCAACACTTCCAAGCACAGCACTATTCGATACGAATACAAGCATTCTAATAACTGGGATAATGTTGGTTATTAGTGGAGTTTTAATGTATAGGCTTGGAATTTTTAATGCACTTCACACTAAATTGCTACATGTTGTTATAGAAAACGAAAAGAAATTATACGGTCAAGGTGCAGAAGGAAATGTGGAAAATAGATTGAAAGATGAATAAGAAAAAGTAATAAGTAATGAGTTATAAGTATTAAGTCTTCAGGGGCGATCTTAACAACTCCCAGCAAATCGGCTAAAATGCTTATTACTTAGAACTTATCACTTAGAACTTCAATAATGACTCAACCCAACAAACACAAATATAGATTAAAAGATTTGGTGCGAATACATGTCCGAAGTTATAAATGGGCAGTGCGTGGATTATTCTCTATATTTCTGCAACAATTAAATTTCAAAATCCAACTATTTGTTTCTGTCTTAGTAATCGCAGCTGCACTGTTTTTTCAAATAACCAGAATAGAATGGATAATTATTATCTTTGTTATATTCATGGTTTTAATTTCAGAAGCTATAAATAGTGCTGTAGAGGCGGTTTCGGATGCAGTATCGAAAGATCAGCACCAAGATATTCGTTATGCAAAAGACGTTGGAGCTGGTGCCACACTTCTGGCAGCCATCGCTTCAGTAATTATTGGCTTGATAATCTTCTTGCCTTATATTCAAAAATTTATTGAAGGGAAGTTTTAATGTTCACTTTGAACAAATGCCGACAAATACATTCGATGTAATGCTTTTAAAATTTTCTCTTTGTTAAATATTATATTTACACTTAGACCTTCAAATTTGTCGGAATTAGAGTGTTTCGATAGTATAACCATTGTTTTCTCTAAAAATTTCCTTTCGTTGGCTATAGCTCCTATTATATTTAGTTGGTCTGCAATTATTATTAATTTCGTTCTTTGAGAATTTTCTTGGATGCGTTTTATATCTTGGATGAAAATCTCCCAACTGCCTTTTATCGCAATTAAACCTCCTGTTTGTCTATCCATACCCATATGTCTGTATTTAAAACCTGCTTTATTCAGTGCTTCAACCAAGTAAGTAGTTCCCAGCATTCTGTCTAAGAATTTATAATAAAAGGATTTCCCACCCTCGTTGTAAATTCTGTTTGATACTATAATTGGCTCCATACCTGTTTTGTTGTAAACAGCCTCTTTTATTTCTATAAAATGCGTTACCAGGTCTATAGTATCGATAGGGGTGGGAGGGAAGTGTAAGATTCTTTCTACAGAATTTCTAATGCTTTTAAATCCTAATCTTAGAGTTTTATCAAGAGAGAGTATTGTTCCATCTATGTCTAAAATAGGAATGCAATGTTCATCTAGGTAAGCTAATCCCTCGTTAAAATTTCTAACATTAGTTTGACAAACTCCATTTCCTTTGAATTCATAATTTCCTTCAGCCCGAGAGGGTCCACCCAGCGGCCCACCAGGATCAATATCTTTTGAAGCTTCTGAAGCCATATTTAAAATGAAATAACTTAAAGTTTATATGAATTAAATGAAATAATCAAATAAAATACAGATAATTCTATCTATAGGGAGTATATATCTACAGTGCTTCGTGTTGCTAATTACTTTAGATTAATTGAGGGATTTTTAGAATGTTTTGTTGATTATTCATCAAATCTGTTTTTGCAGTTCCTCCAAATCTTCTTGTTCTTGCGCTGTAGTCTAAAATGGCTCTTTTAAACTGCTCTGCATCGAAATCTGGAAAATATATGTTTGTGAAGTATAGCTCGGCATAAACAGACTCAAAAGGCATAATTCCACTAGTTCTTTTCTCTCCAGAAGTTCTAATTATTAAATCTGGATCTGGTAAATCGCTACTTTCTAAATATTTAGACATTGTATCTTCATCTATTTCATTCAAGCCTGCCTTAATCATTTTGTTTACGGCTTCTACAATACTGTATCTACCTCCGTAATCTAAACAAAATTGGAAATTCAAATTAGTAAAATCTTTTGTGCTTTCTACTAAATCGTTAATAACTTCCATAACGTCTTTGGGTAATCTATCTTTTCTACCTAAATGTCTAAATTTAATTTTCTCTTTATGCATTAGTACTTTCAGCTGTGGACCACGTTTTACAATTAATTTAAAAATTTCGTTAACTTCTCGTTTATCTCTACTCCAATTTTCTGTAGAAAATGCCCAGAAAGTTAAATATTTAACTCCTAAATCTTTACATTCATAAATTAATTCGCTAACTCTTTGAATTTCTGAGGCTTTTTGGTGTCCAACCCAAGCTTTCCATCCTTTTTCCCTTGCCCATCTCCTATTCCCATCGGGAATAATGGCAACATGATTAGGTACGTTAATCTCTTCTGGGTTAATAATAGTTTTACCTAAATTTATTAAACTGTGAGCTTCGTCTACAATAAAAGGAATATTTGATTTGTTTATAGAAAAATCTGAATATTGATGATTTATATTGTCTTGCCAGTCGAATCGCATTCCTTTAATTTGAGCAGGGAAGTGTCCTTTTTGAATCCAAGATAGTAATTCGTAGATTTGTTCTTCATTTCCTTGCGCAACAACATCCATGCTTCCATCTTCTAAATTCTGTACATAGCCTTTCAGATTGAAAGATTCAGCAATTTGCCTCATCCTTCTTCTTAAATTTACCCCTTGAACTCTTCCAAATAACTGTATTCGGATTTCTTTCATAAATTAAGTGCTTCTGACTGAAAAAAGGATACCATTTCTAGTGCATTTATCCAATGATTTTCTGCCACCAACCCGTGTCGACAGACGGATATAGCGATGATACAATGTTGTATGGCGAATATATTGAATTCACAAGAAGCTGCAGTTGAATTGCGTAATTCAAAAAGACATCTGGAATCACCTGATTATGATGCAATTAAAGAGTTTAGAGAATTTAATGAAATAACTATTAAACAAATTTATAAAGATAGAACTTTACAATCATTTACCGACCAAACTGTTCAAATTTCAGAATATCTTTTCTACCTAGCACTAGGAAGAATTACCAGACCAGAGGATTGGGCAGAAATTGGTCAGCTAGTAATTGATCAACTCAATATTAGAATGCAAGATTATGGTGTGGAATTACCACTCGAATATGATCCATTACAGATTTATTTTGAAGTATGTAAAGATACTAAAATTTCAGGACAATATATTGAGGAATATAAATCGATTGGTATTGCTATGCCTCCATGGAACTACGTGGATAAATTTGCTTCACCTTTTTCACATGAATTAATTGAATACCTCACGTATAGAACAGATAAGCAAAATGGAATAAGTCCTAGGGGTGAAGATGATAGAAGTGGGGTTATGAATTGGGCACGATAAGCTCTGACAGAGAGCTTATCGTGTGAAATTCTGCATCTTTGTAATCTCGCAGATCTGTATTCACATCTAGGTTACAGAGGAACTTATTGGATTGAAAGTACTTATCTAGAAGTATTAGTTCAAGGAATTGTCTTAAGTATAAATTTAGAAAAATTTGATATAACTAGTTACATTAATGAAAGAAATTTTGAAAATATGACTTTGAGAGAAATTATACTCGAGACAATGTTTAGAGCTAATTTTTCGCATGATAATCTATTGATTTTTCAAAATTTAATTGAAGACCTATATAAATCAAAAGGTGGGTTAAGTGGTTTTTATGATATTTCATCTAGCTTGCAAACCTTTCTAAATACAAAATTTGTAACTTTAAAAATGGAAGAAATCCGTTCTTGGCTATTATTGTATCGTCCTAAGCAAAATGCTAAGCTTGATTGGTTACCTCAAAAATCAACACGAGAATTGGATGAGACAGAGTTTGAGTTGATAGATTTCTTGATAGGTATTGAAAATCTCCCCACCTTGTTAGTTAAACTTGATGAAATTGATACTTTTAGAAATAGGATGGTTTTCAGAAATAGAGGAGAGTCAATGATTGAAAATTATACAGGTCTACCACCTTGGCTCAGAGATGTTAAGAATCCAGATGTAAATTTAATACTGGATTCGGGTTTAATTTAATTAGAATGCTATTTGCTTACTCCATGTAATCAAGTATGAAACTTACTCTATTCTCTCAAAACGTAACAGAAAGTCATAAGCAGAGGTTGGCAAGTCTCTTCGATAAACCTTTGTCCGAAGTTAAATTTCTCTATATCAATACTCCAGGAAACTATAAACCATATAAATCTGAATGGATGATTAGAGGAGAGCAAAAATGGAGAGATGTTTTTCCTAAATTCCAAGAATTCGATTTAGAAAGAGCATATCGAGTAGATCCGAATTTTAATTTTCAAGAATTTTTGAGTTCTTTTGAATATATTTTTGTAAGTGGTGGAACTGCATATATTTTGTCCTATTGGATAGATAAAACTGGCAGTTGGGGAATTATTAAGGATTTAATTTTGAATAATAAAATAGTTTACGGTGGTGAATCTGCAGGAGCTATTTATACTTACAAAGAGATCGATACATATAAAGAATTAGACCACCCAGAAAGAGCTCCTGAGAAGATAGATACAGGATTAGGTGTTGTGGATTTTGCTCCAATTCCACATTGGGAAAATGAAGAATTCCAAGGGGGTTTGAGAAATATTAAACAAAAATTTGAGCAACGAGGTGTAAAAACTTACACTCTAACAGATAATCAGGCTTTGTTTGTAGAAGATAGTGTAATTGAAGTGATTTAGCTTTTCATCGATTCTTCAAATTTTGAAAGTTTAACAATGTCGTCTAAACTTTTTGCAAGGTCTTTTTTGTTAAGTAATTCTTCAATCGTTACCCATTCAAAATCTTCAGCTTCTTCTGGATCTAAAGTTGGAATGAATTGAGAATCCACTACTAATTTAAAAGCAGAGAAGTCGATCATCAAATTTTTATATGGAATTGGGAATTCTTCCAAAGGAATCAGTTCTTCACTTTTTACACTTAGTCCAACTTCTTCTTTTATTTCTCGTACAATTGCGTCTAAAATATCTTCATTTTCTTCAACCATGCCACCAACTAAACCAAATTTACCACCTTCAATTTCTCCAGCAGCTCTTTTCAAAGTTAATATTTTGTTTTGATTTGTTATAAAGCAAGCTACAAAATTCATAACAAAAAATCTTTTTATATTTAATTCAAATCTTCCAATATCTTTTCACAAGAAGTTTTAAGAGGACTTAATTCCTTCTGTATAGTTTGCCATATAACAGACAGATCAATATCATCGTATTCGTGAATAAGGAAATTCCTCATGGATATTATTCCTTTCCAATCAATTTCAGGGTATTTTTTACTTAGAGGGATGTGCTTATTCAATCTATTTACTGCCTCGCCTATTATGGCTATTCTGAATGTAATAGATTCGTGTTTTTCTCCATCTTTTTTGAATTGGGAATAACTAATTTTTGAAGTTCGTTCTTGGATAATTTGTATTGATTTCAATATATCTTCTACGTAAGGCTTAAGCGCTTTATTCATAGTAAAGGTTTGGAATTTTCCAGAATGCTTTTTCTAAAAGCAGGTTTTATTGTTTTTGCACTAACTAAATCTACTCTTTTATTTAGTTTAGTTTCTAAATCGTTTTTTAGTGAACCCATCTTGAATAACCCCATTCCAGCAGGAATATTAATTACAATATCTATATCACTTTCAGCTACCTGAGTTCCTTGTGCATAAGATCCAAATAAACTAGCACCTTTGATTTCATATTCTTTGAATACTGGTGTAACCAATTCCTTTATCTTTTTGAAGTTGAAATTTTCCTTTTTATTCATAATTTATTATACCAATAACGGGATACATTTTGAAATTATAGAGTAAAATAACTATTATGAAGAAATCTCGGATTTATCAAATTAGCTTTGCCGATGTTTATCCACTTTACATTGCAAAGGTAGAGAGAAAAGGGGGTACAAAAGCAGAAGTGGATGAAATTATTCGTTGGTTAACAGGATATCATCAAAAAGAGTTAGAGGCGCAAGCGGAAACTCAAAAGACTTTGAGACATTCTTCAAGCAAGCCCCCAAGCTAAATCCAAAACGAAATTTGATTGCTGGAGTAATTTGCGGGATTAGGGTAGAAGAAATTGAAGACAAAACTACACAGAAGATACGCTATTTGGATAAATTAATTGACGAATTAGCAAAGGGAAAAGTAATGGAGAAGATTTTGCGGAAATGAATCTTAGATTGCTCAGATTTTTCTGCTGACGACAGGAGTTGAACCTGCACAGGATTGCTCCTACTACCACCTCAAGGCAGCGCGTATGCCAATTCCGCCACGTCAGCTTAGTATTATTCTAGCAGTAATCTTTTAAGAAATTCTCTGCCCGAACCTTGTTTCAATTTTCTTTCAGCATTTCTAGCGTCAGTTCTACTGCTAAACGTTTTGCTAAATATTAATTTGAATGGTCTGTAACTATTATTACTTTTGGTTTTGCCTCTATTATGTTCTTTAAGACGCTTTTCAAGATTAGAAGTCAAGCCAATATAAACATAGTTATTATTTAAACTTTTTATTGCATATACATAAAATTGAGTCATAGTGATTGGAAGGACAGCGCGCCTGCCTGCCGGCAGACAGGTATCCCAATTCCGCCACGACAGCATATGGTTAGAATTATACATTATCGTACATTTAAGAAATATAAGGAGTGAATATGGCTATACGTGTTATAATATTCAGGATTTTTATTCATTATGAGTGCTGATTTAGATTTTCCTGTAGAGGGTCATCCTTTGGGTTCTAAGAGGAAAGATAGCCGTCAGTTGATTTTGCAGGAAGCTTTTGGGCTTATTTTTGGAGTTACTTTTAATGTTAAGCATCTAGCTTTAGATAAAATTGAGACTCTCAAGCCTGAAAACCTAAACTATTTTATTGAGTACGTCTTCTGGGATATTCAGGATAATACAATGTCCATGGGGGATTATGACCAATTTAAAAAACATATAGCATATCAAATATATGTAGCAGATGATTTGAGGTATCCCAAAATTCTAGAAGGAATAGCAGTATTGCAGAATCAATGTACCGATACAAGTCTTAGGGAATTGTTTACTACAATTCAAAGTTTCCCAAGATATAATCCTGGGTTATCGTTTAAAGATTTAGAAGAAAATTTATTACCCTAGAGATGCATTTCTTAAGAACACATTTTACGAATTCAAACCTCCTTTATAGAATGACTTATCGAATGTATTATTCCCCATTCTGCCATTGTTTTTAGAATTGGGAGAGTAGTTTGTCCATATTCACTAATAGAGTATTCAACTTTAGGAGGGATTTCGTTGTAAACTTTTCTATCTACTAATCCATCATTTTCAAGCTGTCGAAGTTGTTGAGTAAGCATTTTTTGAGTTATTCCTGATATTTCTTTGTGAAGTTCGCTAAATCTCATAGTTCTTTCGTTCAGAAACCACATAATTAAAGGCTTCCATTTTCCACCAAGAACTTTAAGGGTGATATTTACTGGCGAATTGCTGGAACATTCTTTCATATGCTGTCTTACTTTCTAGCTTATTATATCATAAATATCCATACTTACTAAAAGGTAAGTACTTATAATTAAGAAAGCAATGGGCTACAATAATATTATCAATTTATATTTTTTAATTAATAATCATGAGAGATTATTCACAACCGGTTTCAAAAGATGTTGTTTTAAAGACAATAGAGAGTTTAAAGCAAAACAATATTAATGCTATTTTTGTTGAAGATGAGTCTAAAGTAAAAGAAGAAGTGCTTAAGCTAATTCCAGAGAATTCCGAAGTTATGCAGATGACATCTGTTACTCTAGATGAATTAGGCATTTCTAAAGAGATAAATGAATCTGGTAAGTTTAATGCTGTAAAGCCAAAGTTATATTCTATGGATAGAACAACTCAAGCAAGAGATATGGCTAGATTAGGTTCTGCCCCAGAGATTTCTATAGGAAGTGTTCACGCAATAACTGAGAAGGGTGAAATATTAATAGCTTCAAACACTGGTAGCAATTTACCTGCATATGCCTATGGATCAGATAAAGTTATTTTTGTTGTTGGAATTCAAAAAATTGTAACTGATTTAGATGAAGCTATGAAGCGAGTCTATGAGTATACATTACCTTTAGAAAGTGAAAGAGCTAAGAAAGCTTATGGTGTGCCTGGGAGTGCGGTTAACAAACTATTAATCTTGAATAAAGATAATAATCCAGAAAGAATTACTGTTATGTTTGTTAATAGAGCAATTGGGTATTGAAAACATAAAACGTAAAAAATAAAATATAAAAAATTGATAAAATAGCTCATACTTAAATAGATGTTTTAAGTTTTAGTTTTCAAGTTTTAAGTCCTATGATCAATTCGTATCACCACATTAGTGCTATTGCAGGAGATATACAAAAAAATATAGATTTTTATACTAATATCCTAGGATTGAAAATGGTGAAGATGACCGTCAACTTCGACGATCCTTCAACGTACCATTTGTATTATGGAGATGAGGTAGGCAGCCCTGGAACTTTAATTACATTTTTTATGTGGCCAAATGGGGAAAAAGGTAGACAAGGAATTCAACAAGTAAATTCTATAAGTTTGAAGATCCCTAAATCTGCAATTGCATATTGGGTAGAAAGGTTTACACAAAAAAACATTAAATACACTTTGCCAATTAGCAGATTCGGCGAGAAATTTATTTCAATTAAAGATTTCGATGGTTTAAATTTAGAACTGGTTGGAGTTGAAGGAATTGAAGATTTGAAAACTTATGCTAAATCCGATGTTCCAGAAGAACAGGCAATCCGGGGAATTTATGGTTCAACCATTTGGGCTGAATCTTTGGAAGTTACAGAGTTAATTATCAAAAAATTACTCGGTTGGGAAAAAGTTAAAAACGATAAGGACGATGGCACTTCAGATTTCATACATAGATATAGAATTGGTGGAGATAATCCGTACTTTCTAGAAATTCGAGATACACACGATTTTTGGGAAGGAGAAGGTGGTTTAGGGACTGTTCATCATATTGCTTTTGGTGTAGAAACCGATAAGCATCAAGAAGAGGTTCGAGAGATGGTTAAGAATGAAGGTTTAATGCCAACATACTCTGTAGATAGAAAATATTTTCATTCTGTTTATTTTAGAGAACCGGGTAAAGTTCTTTTTGAAATTGCAACTAACGGCCCAGGAATGACTATAGACGAGTCAGCTGAAAAATTAGGCAAAAAATTGCAATTACCTGTTCCTTTAGAGAAAATAAGAAAGCAGATAGTTGATAGTCTTCCGACTATTAGCTTCTAGCACTTAGCTGTTAGCAATTAGCCAAATCAACTGATCAGACCCTCCCTCCCCAGAGCTGGGGAGGGTTAGGGTGGGGTCGAAAAACAAAAACGACTTCCCCTTTATCCCCTCCAGCTTTGAAGGGAATAGTCTCTTGATATCCTAATTTCTTATCTCTTATTTCTAATTTATGTACCTTTATAAATTCATAAATAAACAATCCGAAAAGGTTAACATCTTTTTTCATGGTACAGGTGGAAATGAAACAGATATGATCCCTATTGCAGAATCTATTGACCCCGGGGCGATAAACTGAACAAGTAGTGATAAGTAAAAATGGGTTAAAATTGTAGAGATTTAACAGTTTTTGCACTCACTCAAATTTAACTATTAAAGTTTAGTTTATGGCAAAAGGAATTCCATACCCACAAGATTTTAAAGACGAGATACTCAACCGGATTAAGGCTGGAGAAAGAGTATCAGATGTAGCACGAGAGAAATCTCTACAACCAAAAATAATCTATCAGTGGATGTCAAAAACAACTGAAGTTAAATCAGATAAGAACTATGTATTAGAGATTAATAAACTAAATCGTGAGGTTGAAGAGCTGTATCGGTTAATTGGCAAACTAACAGCTGATATGAGTAAAAAAAAAGATTGAACTAATAGCTGATTCAGTTCTATCAAAAACTGACATTTGTAAAAAACTAAATCTATCCAGATCTTTAACATACTATTCATACAAAAGAGATGAGCTTGATATTGAAATTAAATCTCAAATTGAATCAGTAATAACTTCAAATGAATATTATGGGATTGAGCGAATTTCAATAGCTTTAGGTTTTGGTATTAAACGTATACGAAGAATTGTAAATAAGTTTAAAATTAGACTTCCACATAAGGCATTAAAGAAGATTACCAAAAGACGAGATAGATTCAAAGATAGATCAGAATATCCAAATTTGATTGGAACCATGTGTGCAATAATCCCAAGCTACATTTATGGATCTGATTTCACCTACATTAGATTTAAAAACATATTCATCTACCTAGCAGTAATATTTGATCAGTTTACTAAGGAAGTTGTAGGATTCAAAATATCAAGATACCACAATTCTAATCTTGTACTTGAAGCCCTAGAAGAGGCGATAGTTAATAACCCAAAGCCTCTCATAATTCATTCAGATCAAGGATCGGAATATTTATCTAGAGTATATACAAATACATTAAGTAATCTTGGTATATTAATTTCGAACAGTGATAAAGGATCTCCTTGGCAGAATGGTTATGTTGAATCTTTCTTTGGGAAATTCAAGCAAGAGCTTGGAGATATTAATAGATTAAATACAATAGGAGAGCTTGTTGAATATATTTACCACAAAATATATTACTACAACAATCAAAGAATTCACACAAGTCTAAAAATGTCTCCTGTTCAATTTAATCAGAATTTCAAAAAAAGAAAGGAATCTTTGTACAATGTTTCAACCCCTTGACACTATAGACAATAAAAAATCTATTCTATCAATTCGAGGAAACGTTGCAGAAAATGGAATGAATAGATATTTTAAAAGATTTCCAGACGGAACATTCGATTTGGACGATCTTAAATTACGAACAGAGCAGTTGTATGAATTTTTAGTTCAGATCTCTTCGCAAATGCATTTTAAATTGGAGGAAAGCATTCTTGTTGGATATTCAAATGGGGCAAATATAATTCATAATCTGCTAATTTACTATCCAGATCCTGCAGATAAAGCAGTTCTAATAAGACCTACTTTGTTAACAGTAGATCTTCCGGATAGTGATCTTTCTGGCAAAAAAGTTCTAATACTTGCAGGAAAACAAGATGCATATTCAACAGATGGAAAAGCTGAGAAGCTAAAAGACATACTAGAAGATAGGAAGGCAGATGTGAAATTGGAATGGTATGAAGGTGGCCACGAATTAACAAATTGGGATTTGGAAAAAGCTAAAGAGTGGATTAGTTAGCTGATAGCACATAGCGGATAGCTCATAGTTAGCAATATTCTCATCACATTCACATTCACGATCATTTAGTTTTGAGATCTGGTTTGGTTGAAGTTTTAGATAGAAAGGGTCAGATATAACTCCTAGTGGCCAAGCATGTTGAAAATCCCGCATTGCGGCGCTTGGCCACTACACTTTATTACAAATTGCTAATCGTTCCTTCCCAATTCACATTAGATGTATTAGCTCCTGTAGTTGAATACAGTTTCCCATTTATAACATCTGCTACCGGAGTTTTTTTACCAGTTGGTAAACCAGTTGTGGTCTTCCATGTATTTGTAGCAGGATCGTAAATTTCAACTGCATTGCTTGGAGCACCTCCACTTCCATTGTCTACAGAACCTCCAATAACAAATATCTTTCCATCCACATTTACAACAGAAGAAGAAATATGTCCACGCTTTGTTGGCATTGGTGCTAATGTAGTCCAAGAATCTGTGGCAGGATCGTATGCTTCAACAGTATTTTTATTGGTTGTTCCTTCATATTCTTCTTCCTGTCCTCCAATTGCATATGCTTTGCCATTTAATCCAATACTACCTAAATGATTTCTTGGGGAAGGAAGAGGAGCTAATGTTTGCCATCCTGTATCCATATCGTCTAAATTTAATACCCAATGGTCGGTCCTGTCTGTGTAATCGTTAATACCAGCCTCTCTTACGGAACCACCAAAGAAATGCAGATTCCTTCCTATCTTTGCTGCCCCTCCAGCACCTCTAGCTTCTGGTAAACTTGGGGCTGCAGTCCACGAATTCGCTACAATATCGTATATCCAAACATTTGCTGTACTTGGTCCAGGATGATCTCCGTCGAAACCTCCAACTAAAAACATTTTGGTTCCATCTACAATAACGGGTGAATGTGTTAATTCTTGTGGCATATCCGCAATACTCTCCCATGAATTTAAAATAGGATCAAATTTATATGAAGTTGCATAAGTGTCTAGAGAGCTATTAAATCCTCCGAATACGTATAATTTACCATCCGCTGCTGCACCTTGAGCTTCTGAAATTGAAATAGGGTAGTTTGCTTTGTTTACCCAATTGATAGTTGTATTTGTAGGGATTGGAACAGAATCCGTATTAGTTGCCCAGTTTAAAGCAGAGTCGAAAAATTTCCAACCATCTGTAGTTAGTATATTGGGGGAGTCGTTAGACATAAACAATCCAACTCTTCTTTCTGGAGCGTTTAGTCCAATCATCCCTGAATTCTTTTCATAAGCAAAAACTGTAGATCTTGAAGAATTTCCATTTATTGTTGCAATTTTAATCGCATTTGAATTTGGAGTTCCCCAATGCATTTCTCGAACAACATTAAATACTATGGGTGTTCCAGTAAGTCCCGCTGCTAATTCATGATTCGAATTTGTTATAGAAACTTTATTTTGTCCAGTTTGTAATCCGAGTCCAGTGGAAGAAGTCATTCCAAAATCGTCAAACAAATATCCTTCCCAGGTAATTACAGGTACTGCAATATTTTTAAATTTTGTATTAACGTTTCCAGATGAAACGGATGCAGAGATAACAACTACATTCTTTCCTGTAGCTTGGGCACTTGTAGAGCTACTGTCTTTTACAGTTGTTAATTGGTAGCCTTTAGATTCTAAACGATTTTTCAAAGTTGTATCTGCTGTACTTAAAGTAGTATTTCCAACTACATATAGAGCAGTCTTCAATTGAGTTGCTGGTGGGTCTTGATGAATAATTTCAATGCCACTAATCTTTGCATTTTCAACTTGTCGAATAAAATCTATATTTATAGCTCCATCGGTAGGTTCAATAGTAAATTCTCTAACTATAGATCTATTCATTCCACCCGCATCTTTAAAAATATCGAAATTTTGAAGTGCATAATTTCCTTCAATCTTTACATCGAAAACTCTCTTCCCAATTGCATTCTGATTATTATCTGCAAAATGTAATCTAACTTTGTATGAACTGTTTTCAACTGGAATGTTGAACGAAAATGCTGTTCCTCCCACAGGAATCCCATTTGTTTGCCCGCCAGTCCATTCTGTTTGGTAAATTGCTTGGTTAGCAGGAGATTGAAATCCAGTAATTGTAGGAACTGGAGATTTAGCATATTTGAATCCCCCAGATACGTATCCGTTACAATTGGTGGATGAGTCGCATGCACTCCAAATAAAACCAGAAACATCTTGACCTGGACCACCGGTATTAATTCTAATATCGGGAACTGAATGTGCATTAACTTTACTGAAAGATAGGGCAAGGAATGGCGTAGATACCAGCAAAAATACAGATACTAGAACCAAAGTGCTTAATTTGAATCTCATAAATTAGAAGAAAATAAAATTTGAAGTTACTTAATTTTTACCAAATTGAAGTTTACATAGTAAGGACCTATAGTTAAAATTATAAATTACTTACTAATCCTTAACAGAACTTAAATATATGTTTGCAATTACTCTAATTTATTGCATAGGATGAGTTGTGATACACTAGAGTAATTAATAAATTTATATGATCAAGGCAGCACTTATAATACCTTTTTCTTGTTTTATATTAGCTTGTGCTGCAACGTCTTTGGTTATTGTCTTTCTTTTCGATTCTAGGTCTGGTTTAGAAAAAAAAGAATCGGAAAAAACAGAAACAATCGAGGAACTTCAAGAAGAAATTGAAAACCTAGAAAAGGAAATTGTAGTTGAAAAAGCAAATTTAAGTTTCGATTCGAACTTCTGTGATTACGACGAGTATGTATTGTACAAGACAGCAACAAGTATCGTTACTAGAGAAGGAGATAATTTGCATATTTGCATTACAAAAGACCGTATAATCTTGAGACTTTATGCAAGGAGAATAGGGTTAACACTTGCAGAAGAACATGAGCCTATAGATAGTTTGTTTACTCAAAAAATTTATTTCGATAGAAGCAACGGTGAAACTTTTAATAAATTAATTCAAGATATACAATCTATAAATTTATCGAAAAGTGACCCTCTTACTCAGGGATTTGGAACGTGCGTTAGTTCTACTTACCTTAATTTTAAAAGTACTCAACTGAATTTCGAAGGAAATATTATGAGTTCACCTTGTGGCGCAGGGGAGCCAACATCTCAACCAGTTTCAGATATAAACGGAGATTACCAAGCAGCAATAGATTTCATACAATCCTATATTCCAGAATTTAATAAAATTACTGAATTTGCCAACCTTACATATATAAAAGAATGAATAAATCTAAGTTCTCAAAATTCCTTCCAGATTTGGTTTATGGAGGTATGGATGGGATAGTTACAACTTTTGCAGTTGTTGCAGGATTCATTGGTGCAAATTCAGAAGATAGCAAGCTTGAGCTTACTTTTCTAACCGTATTGTTGTTTGGGTTAGCAAACCTTTTCGCAGATGCTACATCTATGGGTTTGGGAGATTTTTTATCTGTTAGAGCAGAGCAAGACCACTATCAAACAGAGTTTGAAAATACCAAGCACCAAATTACAAATTCCAAAGAAGAATATATCCAAAAGACCAAAGAATTGTTAACGTTGCAGGGGTTTGGGGATATTGAAGCTAAAGCGGTTGCAGATAATTATTCAAATAATTTGGACTATTGGGCAAGATTCATACTTAGAGAAGAGAAAAAAATGCCAGACACAGTTCACGAAAATCCAATTAAAAAAGGATTAGCAACTTTCATATCCTTCTTAATATTTGGAACCATCCCACTTTTGCCATATATTTTATTGGGTGATAATAAGATCACTTCATTTTTATCTATCGGTTTAACCATACTTGCTCTTTTTCTACTTGGGGTTTTAAGATGGTATGTTTCAAAAACTAGTTTGAAAAGATCGTTAATGGAGATTGTTTTAATTGGGGGAATTGCTGCTATATTTGCTTTTGGCGTAGGGTTATTATTTAAATAAATATGACTATAAGTAAAATAAAAGGAACAGTAAATAAACCTTTAGGTGAAGTTTATTCGTGGCTTTGCAATATAAACAATCTACCTATATGGAATTCTGAAGTTAGAGAAATTAAAAGCACCCAAGCGGATGCAGTTTTGCCAGAAGGGGCTACTTTTAAAACGGGCGATGGTTTAGCAGAATATGAATTTATTGTTACTAAAGTGCAACCAGGATCATTTTTTGAATTTGAGCAAAGTAGTAAAGCAAAAGTTAAAGTTACATTTAAATTTGCAGCTACTGCGGTAAACGAAACGTATATAGAAATTGTTGAATCTTTACCTTCCAATCCAATTGGTCTAATAAATAGCTTTTTTTCTAAGCTAGGTTCAAAGAAAAAATCTGAACAAACTTTAATTCGAATAAAGGAAAATTTGGAGACTGACTACGTTAATTAGTAATTCGACTATTTCCTAGTCAAAATCCTTAAAATCAGTTAAAATTAGCAATCCTAAATGGGGTAGTAGCTCAACTGGTTAGAGCATTCGCCTGTCACGCGAAAGGTTGCGAGTTCGAGTCTCGTCTACCCCGCCATTAGTCAATTTACGACGGAGAAGAGTAAAGAATAGCAATCCTACAAAGCAAATTAGGGTAGCTGAAAGCCTAATTGAAAACTATTTTTGAAAAGAGCTCCTGAAATTGTGAGTCGAAAAAATCCGAGAGGAAAGTAGAACTCTGTGGTTGGCAACAATACAAAGAATAGCTTAATGAGTGCCAGTAATCTTATTTTAAGATGCTGGAATCAGGCTGGTACCACGAGTAAACCTCGTCCTTGATTTTCCTATTTTAGGGAAGTTAAAGACGAGGTTTTTTGTTATCTGTAAGGAAATCTTTACAAAAGATTTCCTTGACTTGTGTTCAAGTTTGCTCTACCTTGTGTGGAGTATGTAATAAAAACCATGTATAGATTCCGAATAAATTCATTCTAGTATAGTCAAAAAGAACCGAGAGGTTCTTTTTTTTTGGTTTATTGAGAGAGCAATAAAAAAAAGAAAAAGGTCAGTGTAGAGAAAATAAAATGCCGCCAAGCACCAATATTAACTTTCGCTGCCTTTTTCTACGGATAGTATATCTTATTTATATTTAATTTCAAACTATGAGTATTAAAACAATACTAATAAAAAATGCAAGATACATAGTAACATTGAACGAAAGCAAAGAAGTTTTAACAAACGCTTCAATTCTAATTGAAGGAAACTCAATTAAGAAAATTGGTACAAACATATCGTCTGCTGGAGTAGATGAAGTTGTAGATGCAAAAAACATGACTGTTTTTCCCGGGTTTATAAATACTCATTTACATATACCTCAAGTTTTTCATAGACACTGCCCAGCACAACAAAATAAGCCAATTGCACAATGGATAAATGTTACAACTTCAATAAATAAGGAAATTAATGCAGAAGCCATGTATTACGGTGCTTTGGTTTGTTTTATAGAAATGATGCTTTCTGGAGTTACAACCACTTCAGATTATTTTTATCCATTTGTTAAAGGTAAAGCTGGAACAATGGAAGCTACAATTAAAGCTGCGAAAGATATTGGAATTAGATTTACAAGTATTCGAGGAAGTATGTCGCAATCTAGAAAAAATGGAAGTTTATACGATGAAGCAGTAGTTGAAGATTCAGAAAAGATTATTGAACACTCAGAAGAAATGATTAATAAATATCACGATAATTCTAAATTCTCCATGCTTAGAATTGGAGCTGGACCGTGTTTACCTTTTGCAAGTATCGAAAAAGATTTTGAATTAGCAGCAGAATTAGCAAAAAAACACGAAGGTGTAATTTTGCAAACTCATACGGCGGAATCTGAATGGGAAGTTGAATATTGTAAGAAAAAGTTTGGTGTAACACCACCAAGATTAATGGAGAAAACAGGATTTTTAGGAAGCCATGTTGGGCTAGTTCATTTTAATATTGTTACTAAAGACGAAATTGCTCTTATTGGTAAAACGAAAACCAATACTATACTAACTCCAATTTGTAACACAAGAGACGCCTCAGATGGAAATGGTATTTTGCCAATGACCGAAGTTTTAAAAGCTGGAGGAAATGTTTCTATAGGAATAGACGGACCAGCAAGCAACGATTCTGCAAATATGCAAGATGAAATGAGGTATTTAAGAGTAGTTTCCAAAGGGAAGGAGGGATTGTATTGGTATCCGAAAGAAGATCAAGAAAAGTATTCATATATGAATCCGATGGATACATTAGATATTACAAATTTAGGAGGAGCAAAAACATTAAATAGAGACGATATTGGTTCTATAGAAGTTGGTAAAGCTGCAGATATTGTTATTTTCGATCCAGATAAAGAGATTAATCATACAGGAGCAATTAATAAATGGGGAAGCATTATGTCTTGTTCACCAATTATTCCTAAATATTCAATTGTTAACGGAGAGTTTGTTATAAAAAATAAACAACTAAAGAATATAAATATTGAAGATGCAATTAAGAATTTTAATAAACACCAGCAAAGAATAATAGCTGCTGCAGAAAAAAATTTAAAAATGAATCTTTATGATTATTAAGTTTATATATTAAATAAAAATAAAATGCCGCCAAGCACCATTCCAATTGATCAAATTCAAATACGAGATTCTGCTAGCTATCCAAGACCAATAGATAAAAACATGATTGTTCGAAATTGGCCAACTAATGCAAGTTGGACCGTTCATACTGAATATTTGGTAAGTGAAATATGTTATTTAATTGAAGCTGATACTCCTTGTTCAGGGTGCACAATAATAAAAAACAAAAACCAGATCCTGCAATTATAATTAATAGAGATCTTGCTATCGACGATGAAGACAGATACCTTGTTAATTCAGACTATGTAAGGGAAATACTCGGTCAAATATCTAATGTTGGTCATAACCTTGTAACTTTAATGGGAGGTGAACCTTTAACAGTTAAAGGATTTAGTAAGGTAGTTAGTTGGATAACTAATCATCCTACATTAAATGGATTAATATATTCATCTTCTGCGTATTTCTTGAATGGGAAGGGGGAACCAAACAGAAAATTACATGAATTTGATGAAGCAGGTTTGTTTAGCCGTGAATTTGGATACTTTAAATCTAGTGTAGATATGCTGATCTTAGATGAAAGAGAACTTCCGCCGCCGCATCATCCAATGAGAGGAGATGCATATAAATCTTATAAAGGACTTCAATTAGTTGAACACCTTGCATCTCAGGGAAAAAAAGTAGGAATACATCAAACACTTAAAACTTATACGTTGCAAGATGCATTTAAACTTTACAATTGGGCAAGAGAACGAAATGTAATTTATACCTGTGCCCCAATGAATTGGGTTCCGTATGTTTCAAGAGGTGAATCTGAATTGTTTTATTCTGAAAGATTAACAGAGGAGCACGAAGGTCAATTAAAAGAATTCACAGATTATGTTTACGAGGATACAATTCAAAGAGCAAAAAGAGGTTTGCCTAGGATATGTCACGATTCATCTTCTTTCTTAAGGTTAATGCCTAAATTTGGCCCAAATAATTCTTTAAGCTGCAGGGATCATAGAAATGGCATTAGGCCCAATGGACACGATATTCACCCTAATGGGCAAGCGAGATGGTGTATTGCACAAAATAGTGCCGAGGATGGTCATAAGTGTAATGGTTGTTTTTATAAAGGAATAGATAGAGATGGCGATTTCGAAAACTTTGCACATTTAGCAGGAGTGCAACCGTCAGATATTTCCTTTTCAAATGGAGATGTTGCAGTTAAACATCCAAACTACAATCCAACAGGTGCAAATTTATTTTACAGAAACGACGGTTTGCCAGTGGAGCGTTTAGTATCGATAGAAATGTAATTTTATTTTTTAAATTAATAATATGTCAACTGCAACCGGACAAGCTACAGAGATTCAGATGCAAAATGCAGGTGTAGAAATGCATAAATTAGGAAACTTCTCAATTGTTGATTGTAGAGAAGTTTGGATTGACGCCGAGAATGACTATACATTAGCTACAATAGCTCACTCATGTCCAGTTGAAGAAATGGGTTCAAAAGATATTCGCTTGAGAAGTAATACTACTTTAGGTTGTGGCTGTTGCGGCACTGCTGCGGATTTAATTTTAGTTGGACCTGATGAAGTTAGGATACAAAACATTCACTATGAACCTTCTTTGATCAGTAGAGTAAGTTCTAAAGAGCAGTAATATTTATTCTAAGTTTAAAGAAAGCTTAGTTATGGTATATAATTAAATATACAAATTATTTAATTAATATGGAAAATAAACAATTAAGAAGATCTAAGAGCGACAGAGTAATTGCTGGTGTTTGCGGTGGATTAGGAAAATATTTTAATATAGACCCAGTTATTGTGCGAATAGCCTTTGTTGTTGCAATTTTTGGGTTTGGTGTTAGCATTCTTGTTTATCCACTTTTGTGGTTGGTAATTCCTGAAGAATAAAGATCAGGTTAGAGTGATTACGTTTTAGGTGATAGTCAATTCTGAACTATAGTTAAGGATTTCTGAAAATAAAATTTCAATTTCCCTGACTGCCGCAGGCAGGTAAGATCCAATTTCTAAATATTAGTTCAGTTTGGAAAATTGGAAATTATTAATAAACTTTGAGATTTCCAATAACAAATACTAGTAACTTAATCTGACAGCTAATTGCTGAAAGCTGGTAGCTTCTATGAATACTTTAGATCGGATAATTTCACTCAAACAAGCATACGACGATGGTTTTATTCCTCAACTTCACCAACGCGAAGTTAATCCTGGTTTACCTAAAAACTATAGATTGAATTATTTATATTTCACACTTCCAGTTTCTTTAAATTTCCAAAGAAGTTCGCCAGCTATGTGGGCAGCTGCACTTAAAACTTTTGAAGATCCAGAAACTAATTATTTATTTTATCCTGATCAAGTTGCTAATCAAAAATTTGAAAAAATTCAGGCAGATTTAATAAAGCACAAATTAGCTTTGTAAAAAAATAAACATACACAAATTTGGATGGCTATTTCTAAAGTGCTTTATGAAAAATACAATTCAGATCCGCGTCAAGTCATACGGGAAGGGCAGAATTGTGTTGTCCGAATTAAAAATATTATTCAAATTAAAGATAAAAAAAGCTTCCCATATTTAAGCGGACCGAAAATGGCAAATTATTGGTTGTATATTTTGCATAATTTTACAGATATAAAACTTAGGAATGTGCATAAAATAACAATTATTCCCGATACACATGTTATTCAAAGTTCTATTAAGCTTGGGTTAATTGAGGAATTTAAAACTTCAGATTTAGTTGCAGATGCATGGTTTAAAGTGTTGATTGGCTCTGAACTACAACCAATAGATCTTCATCCAGTTTTGTGGAATTGGAGCAGGAATGACTTTAAGCCAATAGTTTAAAGCAAGCATCAAATATCAAGTACCACATAAGATGACTTGCAATATCGAAATGCGAATGTCGAAACTCGAAACAAATTCAAATATCAATGACCGAATGTTTTAATATTTGAATTTAATAAATTAGATATTGTTTCGCACTTAGGATTTAGTGCTTAGAAATTGCTTCATTAGAAGGTATAATACCTTCATGTCTAAAAATCTTCGTGTAAAAGATATGCCGCGTGTTGAACAACCTAGGGAAAAACTTGAGAAATATGGAGTGGAAAGACTTTCTAGCGAGGAATTATTAGCAATTATTCTAAGAACAGGAACTAAAGGGCAGAATGTTCTAGACATGTCTTACGCACTAATCAAACTACATGGGGATAATCTTAAAGATTTAAATTTGGATGAAATGTCTAAATTTCATGGATTGGGAAAAGTTAAATCAATGCAACTTATTGCTTGTTTTGAATTAGGAAAAAGATTTTTGCAAAATAAGAAATCTAAATTAATAATGACTCCACAAGATGTTTGGACTGAAATGAAAGATATTTCTGAAATGAAGAAAGAACATTTTGTAGCTTTCTTTTTAGATTCACGAAACCAGCAAATTAAAAGAGAAATTATTTCAATTGGAACAGTTAGTGCAAGTTTGGTTCACCCTCGAGAAGTTTTCGAACCAGCAATTCGGTATTCAGCTTCGCAAATTATTGTGAGTCATAATCATCCATCTGGAATGTTAGAACCTTCTAATGCCGATGAGCAAATAACTTCGAAGCTTATTGAAGCAGGAAAGATTTTGGGAATAGAATTGTTTGATCATATAATCGTGACTAAAGAAAGTTGGTACTCGTTTAAACTAGAAGGGCTTTTGAAATGATTTATGAAAAATAACAAATCACAAACAATATCTAAAATTAGAATTTTTAAATATTAAAACTTAAGTATTTGAATTTGTTTGGTATTTGATGTTTGGAATTTGGGATTTATACGAGTGATCGTATTCTGGAATCGGTTTTATATAATGGGTATACAGCGAATATAATTTATGAAGTTAAGTTTACTTTTATGATTCAACAAATTAAATGCCCTCATTGTGGAGAAGAAATTGAAGTTACAGAAACCCTTACTCATCAAATAAAAGATGAAATGCAGAAAGAATTTCAGAAACAACTGGAAGATAAAGAAGATGCTTTGCTGCTTATTAAAAAAGAAACAGAAGAAGACAAATTAAAAGCAGAAAAAGTATATGAAGAAAAGTTGAACGACGAAAAGAAAAAATTGTGGGCAGTTGCAGTAGTTAAGGCAGAAGAAAAGGCTAAAGAAAAATCGAACCTTGAACTAAAAGATTTGCAAGAACAACTTAAGGAAAAAGTAAATGCAGTCAAACAGGCAGAAGAAAAGGAGTTAGAATTTAGAAAAAAGCAACGAGAACTGGAAGATAAAGAAAAAAGAATGGAGTTGGAAGTTCAAAGAAAATTGGATGAAGAGCGAAAAAAAGTAGAAGAAATTGTACGAAAAACAGTAGGTGAAGAAGAGAGAATGAAAATGTTAGAAAAGGACAAGCAAATGGAAATGCTCAAACGTCAAATTGAAGAACTGAGAAGAAAAAGCGAACAAGGTTCAATGCAAATTCAAGGAGAAGTTCAAGAAGAAGATTTACGTAACATAATTAAATCTAATTTTATTTACGACGTTGTGGAAGATGTTCCAACAGGCTTAAACGGCGCGGATTTAGTGCAAACAGTAAAGTCGCCTATGGGACAAAAAGCTGGAATTATTCTTTGGGAATCTAAAAATACTAAAACATGGAGCGATGGATGGATTAAAAAGTTAAAAGACGACCAAATTAAAACTAAGGCCGATATATGCATTTTGGTCTCCCAAGCTTTGCCAGAAGGAATATCTTCATTCGGGGTTATAAATGGGGTTTGGGTTTCGGATTATGCTACTTTTCTGCCTTTAACCCATGTGTTAAGGCTGCAACTGCTTCAAATTTATCAAATTAAAAGTTCAATGGAAGGTAGAGACGAAAAAATGAATGTTTTATATAAATATTTATCTGGTCCACAATTTAAAAATAGAATTGAAAATATTGTAAATACATTTACAACAATGAAAGAAGATTTAGAAAAGGAAAAACGCCTAATTAAGAAAAATTGGGCAAAAAGAGAAATGGAGTTGGAAAGAATTATAGACAATACAATAGGTATGCATGGTGATTTACAAGGGATAATGGGTGCAAGTTTACCAACTGTTAAAAGTTTAGAAATTGATATTGAAGATCAAGATTCAATGGAGCTTGGAGTCTAGCAATGTATGATGTCGGATGTTGGGTGTCATATGCATAAAAAAATTAAAAGATTCAGTTTTGGATTTCTATTACAATTGGGATGTGCTGCTTTTGCATTTATAACAGCATACATCTTACTTAACACATCCTACATCTATTGACCTGAATTGTGATCGTGGGGGGTTACTACAAAAAATAGTTGGAAAGGTTCTGAATACTTTTTTCCGTCTTTGTAGGTGAGTTGTATTATAGGCATAACCTGTAATCTGTGGCCTTTACCAATAGCAGATTTGTGTGCGCCTCCTAGTCCTAAAGCATATCTAACACCTAGAGCCTTTGTAGGATCCAAATTCAGTGTTTTAAGCGCTTTGTTAATACTTCTCTTTGCGCTCTGTGTAAAAGCGCTATATTGATCAGGTGCTCCCTTATTATTTACAAACAAATATTGGTAGATTGCCTGAGATATTTGGGTAGAATTTAAATTATCTTTAGATGGTGCACTTGATAAGTGAACTAAATCGGGATCAGCACTAATTGTTTGTCCAATTTTGCCTACAATTTCTGCTTTAATCTCAGAGTAAGTAGTTATGTCAAAATTTAAATTCGTTAACCAACTTTGAAATTCAGTAGGAGATGTTGTTCCTTGTAATAAAGATAATGCATATCCCGAAGCCAGATCAGCTAAAGTTTCCTTTTCAATATCTCCTAGTGTAGAACTGTTGGTCTGAGGTATCATATCTACCTTTTTTTGTTGATCGTCTAATTTAGCTTTTCGACTTTGTCTTATTGTAGTTGGATTAGCACGTACTCTATAAATATTAACGTGTGTTCCGCTCGTAATATCAATAATATCCCTAAAGCTATTTTGTAATTTGATCATTTGCTCTCGCTCTACTCTATATCTGGTTATTAGTGCTTGTTTGCGTTCTTTAGCTATAAGATCGTCAGTAGGCATATTTTTTATTTCATTTCTTAATTGTTCAAAATAATCTTCTACAAAAACTCTAAAAATCCCATCTCTCCGAACTAAATGATTCTTTGTATTGCCCGGACTCTCAAAGTTTGTAATTTGTATTATAATTCGATCAATTTCTATTAATGCTTCTTGTTGTTCCTCCTGATCAAGTTCCTTGAATTGAGTTGAATTTCGAAAGTTACCATGTACAAACTCCGTTAAATATGTGCTTTTTTTAGGTGTGTTCAGTACTTGTTGCATTTCTTCTAATTGGTCACGAAATGCCATAATTTCTGAAAGATCTTTAGCTTTTCGATAGTTAAATATTGTTTCTATTATATCGGAGCAAATGGCAGTTGCTTCTTCTGGCAAGTCAATTTTTCTTTTTTCCCTCGCTTTAGATATAAAATTAATTCCTTTATATACTCCAGCCCCGACTACTACAATAGCAAGAGGTGCGATTGCAATAATTATAATAAGCGAAAATGAGTTATCTCTAGAATTGTCTTTAGGCATCTCAATCCAAATACTGTAAGTATTATCTCCAACTATTGTTACTATTTCTGAATCTCCCGTTGTCATTAAAGGTAAAGTAATTTGAATACCATCTTGGCTACCAGTTTGATCAGTGCTTTTAACTAACTCGAGAATGAATTCTTCTAAAGAGCCTTCTATAATTTTTTCTCCTGCTTGATATCCAGCTAATACACCTTCAATAGTGCTATAGTTGTCTCCAGGCGCTTGTTGATTATAAACTGAAACTATATAAATCTTATCATTGAACTGAAATTCATAAGTCTTATTGTTTGATATAGGGTTCTCTCCATCCGGTCTCCAAGCAAATAATCCTTCATTTCTAATGAAATGTTGAGTCAAATCTAAAATTTCTTCATCGCTAAGTATATATAGGGGACTAGTGTCATTAGCTACCATTCTTTGACTTTGACCAAAAATTGAGCCACTGCTATCTAGACTGTTTACGCGGGAAGGATCGAATGTAAATAGTGGTGCTATGTTTCCGGCTTTAACCATTGCAAGCTGAATTAGTAATGGGGATCCTGCTGCTGCTAGTGTAGGAGGTGTTGAACCTCTTTCAGCTGAACAATATACAGCTGTTACCAAAATTGGGCTCGGGTTTCCATTTAGGTCATAAAGTGGGAAACCGGTATAACTTAAGCTAGTAGTTGGATTTCCAAATCCAAAGTTTGAACAAGACTGAAGTAATTGTATAAATTCGTCTAACTTACCCTTCGCAACAACATAGCCGAATTGGCCATTTTCAAACATAGCTATGATCTCGAGTGGAATATCAACAGAAGGGTATAGAGAAGCTAATTCGCCCTGCTGTAAAGCTATAGGGATAGGAAATAAATCGCCTTCTTGTGCTTTAGCTGGTGATTGTCCTGCAAACCATGAAGTAGTAGCAGCAAGCATAACGACGCTAAGCACCCTACAAAATCCTTGCCGGGTCTCATAGTTGTTTGGAGGTTCAACTGGTACTTGTGGACCTGTTTCGTCTGCCATAGTTTTATTAGAATTTTAGTAGGATAAATAAGATAGACTTTATATATTACGTAAAATGATACCACAAGTTACCGACAAATTGCAAAAGCAATAGAGCGCTACATATTAAGTGATATTTTTGCCAAAATAGTTACTAAGGTTTAAAATAATCGATGGAAGAACTTCCATCAATAGAAAGTATTGACGATTATTTGTACTTTCTAAATAATAAAGTAATTCCAGATATTATTATATATTTGGCGAGACCTGTAAGATCAAACAGTATCCTTAAGAGAATGAAAGCTTATTTAACAGATCGAATAAATGAGCTTGAAGAATATGGATATATATCTTCAGAAATATTCTTAAATCAATTAGAAATCTTAAGTGAAGCTATTGAAGGAATACTATTTCATAGGAATAATTCAAAAGATTCACTAAATTCAACACTTTAATCTTTTACACCTATTTTGCCTGAAGCAAACTAAAGTTAATTACTTTGTTAAAAGTATTATTAACAAAGTTAAATAAACAACTGCTTGGCAAGTATCCAAAAGTTGATAAATTATATAAACTTCATTATTTCCAAATTTCTTGGAAAAAAAAGGTGGTCGATACTGCTTGCTTCCAGATTGTCTATCTAGCCAATAAATAACTTCAATAAAACTTCTTAAGCTCATATAAATACACCAAGCAATTCCCACACCTCTAAAATCTGCAATTAAATACACAATTGGTAGGTAAACGAGTAGAAAAGGAGCTAATACTATGGCATCTCCGCGGACGAATATGCCCATAAGGCCTACGAATGGATGCATATGTTTATAGAAGCCATCTACGAAATATTTCTTCATATTTAGTGTATAGTAATGCCAATTAACTATACTAGCATGCAAATTAAGAAATATGTGCAATATACGCTCATTTATTCATTTGGAGTTTCTGTTATTGGATCAGTTCTACTTATAGGTCGTATGATATCTACGCCAGATCTTGGTTATTTCATTTTCTTCTCTCTAATTCTAGCGGGAGATTTAGCAATTTTGTATCTACTTTTTCCTAAAATCAAAATAAATTCTATAAGTATTAGCTTGCTAATTTCTTATGGGATGATTACATTCGGGTTCATTTTAAATACAAAAGAACATGTTAAAAACATTCTTTTCTTATTAATTATTCTTGTCCTTATTAATATTTCTCTAATTATAGATAATCTAGAAAAAAATTCGCTTTCCAAACTATTCTATTCTGGATTGATTTATATTCCAATTAAGGTTGTTGGTGCAATTGAATTCTTTGCGATAATTGTAGACAAACTTAGCAAGAAAAAAGTAGCAGTTGAGGTAGATGGGAAGAAAGCAAATTTCAATGTTAAACAAACAATAACTGTATTCAGCATTGTAGCTTTAGTTGGATGTCCACTTTTTTGTTGTGTTTTATATTTACTTTCTGCTTCTAGTACCGTTTACTCAGAATGGATTGGAGATTTAATAAGTTTCGATTTTAAATTCGTAGATGGAGTAATGCTAGGTAGATTATTCTTTATATTCTTTTTTACCTTGTATCTAATTTCAGAAATTGTGTTTGTTAAGCACCTTAAAGATTCAGAATCTAAAATTGAAAATTCAAAAGTGAAAATTGCTAAAGATACGAGAGAAAATTTAGGATATGCAACATTTATAATTGTTCTATTTTTAAATGCTTTCTACTTACTTTTCATTGCAGCAGAGCTTAAATACGATTTTAGAAATTTGAAAGATTTAGTTGCAGAGAAAGGATTGAATTCTTTTTCATCTTTGGCAGTAGCAAGATTCTGGGAATTAATTATTGTTACATTCATAAATATTTTTGTTGTTTACTTTGGAAGAAGATTCTTAAGAACAATTTCTCAGAATGAAATGTGGAAAAAATTTGTTTATGCAAATAGTGTTCTTTTGTTAATAAATACATTGTTCTTAATTTTTTCTGTCCACCAAAGATTGTATTTATACATTAGTACATATGGATTTACACATAAAAGATTCGACGCCTATTTCTTGCTTCCAGTTCTTTTGTTTGTTGCGATTATGGTATTTGGAAGTATTGTAATGAAAAATCATGGGAAACTTTATAGTCTATCTTTTGGTGCTATAGCACTATATTTCTCGGTCCTGATTATGTTACCAACTACATTCATTATTAACTATATTAATATTGAATTAGCTGAAAGCGACAAGATTGAAAGATACGATCCTATCTACTTAATTAGGGATCAATACGGATCTTATGGACCAGGGAATGATATTAATGATCATGATGGGTTGTTGTTAGTGGAGAGAGTATTGAAATCAGATAAATTAGAACTTACAGAAGCACAAAAAAAAGCCCTAAGAGATGAACTTTCTACCTGTTGCAACGAAGACAAAAAATTGAGAGAATTCAATATAATGTATAGTTTGATTTACTAATTGAAGAAAATAATGCGACAGGATTGCTATTGCAATTCTGTCGCATTTATCTTAAACTCTCTTAGTTAATATTTTTAAATGGAGTTTTTATACCCAATACTTGCTGCAGTTTTCGTTAGTTCAATCTCTTTCATCGGAATATTTCTTTTAATTAAACAAATTACTTCTTCAAGTCCTTTAATCACAGCTTTAATTTCATTTGCTGCGGGTTCATTAATTGGAGATGCCTTTTTGCACTTATTAGCAGAGCATATAGAAGCTTTTGGATATACAGAAGTAACTGTATTTGGAATTTTCTTTGGAGTAGTTGCCATGCTTTTAATTGAGGCATATTTCCATTGTAGCCACGATTCAGCACACGAGGTAGAGGAGGCTGAGCATAATCATAAACATGCACTAGCGCATATAAATATAATAGGAGATGGATTACACAATCTTTTAGATGGAATTGCAATTGCGGCAGCATTTCTAATAGATGTGAAAGCAGGAATTGCTACAACTATTGCCATTACTTTACACGAAATTCCACAAGAAATAGCAGATGCTGCAATCCTAAGCTATAGCGGATGGAAAAGAAAACGAATTTTGATTGTGAATTTTATTACTGCTTTAACAGCAGTAGTTGGAGTTATCATCGCCTTATTATTAAATGAGGTAATAGAAAATGCGGATAAATTCTTTATCCCAATTGTTGTTGGTCAATTTATATATATTGCTTTGGCAGATTTAGTTCCAGAAATTCATAAAAAAGCAGGAGTTAAGAAATATTTTGTTGAAATTCTGGCTTTTGTAGCTGGGCTAGGAGTAATGTATGCTTTAACTTTGTTAGAATAATTGCAATTAAAATAATAAAATGTGCAATATAAACCCTAGGGAAATTCGGAGAAGAAGAAATTATGCAATTGCGTCTGGATTATTCGCTTTACTTTCTTTACTGACAATCATAACTGCAAATAATTTACTTGCGTTACCAGCCTTCTTCTTTTTTCTATTTATAATGTTTCTGAATTTTTTTCAGGTAATTTTTAAATTTTGTGCCTTATTTGCTATGGTTGGAGTGGATTCTTCTTCTGGCGAATATAAAAGAGTCTCCAGAGCAATTTATATACAAAGTTTGCTACATGTTGTTAAATTGGTAGTTTTAAGTTTAATTTGTTCAATAATAGTTACTTTTCTA